>Ga0247842_10001201_pt1 | contig 44825 bp, 52 predicted proteins | sample LaCruzMarch2015__3_FD_192411 | JGI IMG/M metagenome (GOLD analysis project Ga0247842, IMG submission 192411) | Freshwater microbial communities from meromictic Lake La Cruz, Castile-La Mancha, Spain - LaCruzMarch2015_19m | ecosystem: Environmental > Aquatic > Freshwater > Lake | place: Spain...
TATGCCGGGAGACAGCGTTGACCTGGAAGGAGAACTTATAATCCCTATCGCTATGGAAAAAGAACTCCGCTTCGCAATAAGAGAAGGCGGCCATACAGTAGGAGCGGGTGTTGTATCGGAGATTATAGCGTAGGAAAGATACGGAGAAAAGATGCGAGAGTTGATAATAATAGCCTGCACAGAATGCAAAAGGCGTAATTATACAAGCATGAAAAATAAAAAGCAACAGACAGGAAGACTTGAGATAAAGAAGTTTTGTAAATTTTGCAAGAAAAGAACGCCGCATAAAGAGGAGAAATAGAATTTTTAAGAAGGCCTACACAGGCCAGTAGCTCCAATTGGCAGAGCAGCGGTCTCCAAAGCCGCGTGTTGGGGGTTCAAATCCCTCCTGGCCTGCCATGTGAGTTTAAAATATTGTAGGCTGTAGGGGATTTGAAGTGAGTCACGATAGATGCGACTAAAAGGAGCATCTGTTTATCGGGACGAGTGGCCGACCCGGAGTGAAGCGTAGGGCGCCAAATCCCTCCTGGCCTGCCATAGAAAAATAAATATGAAACTATTCGGTAAAATAACAAATTTTATAACAGAAGTAAAAGTGGAGATGCAGAAAGTATCATGGTCAACAAAGGATGAACTTATCGGCTCCACAACGGTAGTTATAGCATCGACGCTTCTCTTAGCTATGTTTATAGGTATAGTGGATATAGTGTTGTCGAGATTCATCGGTATTATATTAAGGTAAGGGCTGTTCTTTATATGAGTCATAATTGGTACGTAATACACACGTTGACAGGGCAGGAAGACAGGGTAAAGGCTAACATAGAGTCTAAGATACAGGAAGGCGTATTAAAAGATAATGTTTTTCAGATCCTCATACCTACGGAGCAGGTTTCAGAAGTAAGGGATGGCAAAAAGAAAATATCCTTAAGAAAATTCTTCCCAGGCTATGTGATAGTCGAGATGGATCTCAATGATGATATCTGGTATATCATGAGGAATATACCCGGCGTTACGGGTTTTATTGGCTCAAAGTCAAAGCCTGTTTCTTTATTGGAAAGCGAAGTAAACCAGATAATCAAGCAGACGGAAGAAAAGAAAGAAAAGCCTACGCCTAAGGTAATTTTTGAAAAAGGTGACAATATAAAAATAATCGAAGGGCCTTTTATAAATTTTAACGGTACAGTGGAAGAAGTAAACCCGAATAAAGGCAGGATAAAAGTAATGGTTTCCATATTCGGCCGCGCAACGCCGGTGGAACTGGAGTATTGGCAAGCAGAACGCGTATAAATTTTTAAAACACTAATTCCTTAACCAATTTTACAGATTGTTTTCGCAATCTGTAAAATTCGAAGGCGGTTGCCCATATGGCTAAAAAAATAAAATCAATGATTAAATTATATGTTACAGGCGCTCAGGCAAATCCAGCGCCGCCAGTTGGGCCTGCGCTAGGCCAGCATGGCGTAAATATAATGGAATTCTGCAAATCTTTTAATGAAAGAACAAAGGATAGGCCCGGATTAACATTGCCTGTCGTTATAAGCGTATTCGAAGACAGGTCTTTTACTTTTATAATTAAAAGCCCCCCTTGTTCAGTGCTTTTAAAACGCGCATGCGGAATAGCAAAAGCGTCAGGACAGCCTAATAAAGAAAAAATGGGGAAGGTTACAAAGGCGCAAGTAAAAGAGATCGTCCAGATTAAGATGAAGGACCTTAATACAATAGAGGTTGAAGCTGCAATGAAAATAGTTGAAGGCACAGCCCGCAGCATGGGCATAGACGTGGTGGAGTAACGAACTATGACAAAATTAACAAAAAGACAAAAAGAGATTCAAAAGACAGCGGACGTTAATAAAACGTATATTATCAAGGAAGCTATAGCTATTTTAAAGAAAATACCTCATCCAAAATTCGACGAAACAGTGGAGCTGGCGTTTAATCTTGGCGTAGACCCTAAGCAATCCGACCAGATGGTAAGAGGAACCATGATGCTTCCTCATGGCTTAGGCAAAAAAGTCAGGGTGCTGGTGTTATGCAAAGGCGAGGCTGCAAATCAAGCCAAGGAAGCTGGCGCGGAATATGTCGGCGGAGACGATCTTATAGCTAAGATAAGTTCCGGCTGGATGGATTTTGACGTTGTAATAAGTTCGCCGGATATGATGAGAGACGTCGGTAAACTTGGCAAGGTGCTTGGGCCAAGAGGCCTTATGCCTAACCCTAAGACCGGCAGCGTTACCACTGATCTTGGCAGGGCTGTAAAAGAGGCAAAAGCCGGGAAAATAGAATTTAAACTTGATAAGCAGGGCAATATAAATGTAGGCGTAGGAAAAATTTCTTTTGAAGAAAAAGCGATCTGCGAAAATATTGACACGGTTGTGAGCGCGATAAATAAATCAAGGCCTCAGACTGCGAAAGGCAGATTTATAAAGAACATATCCGTTTCAACAACAATGGGGCCTGGCCTAAGGCTGGATCTGTCAAAACTAGGCACGACTTAAGGAATTTATATGGCTAAAGTAGCGCTGGAAACTAAAAAAATAATGATAAGGGAAATAACGTCCCGATTAAATAACGCCGAAACGCTTATTGTCACTCGTTATAAAGGATTAAGCGCGCAGGATATAAACGAACTTCGCAAGGAATTAAAAAAGATAACGGGCGAATATATGGTTGTAAAAGATTCAATAGCTAAGCTCGCGCTTAAAGACGGCTCCAGCAACAGAATTACAGAGTTTATTCAGGGCGAAGTCGGAATTATTATGTACAAAAACGATCCCGGCATTGTATCCAAGATGATTGTAAAATTTTCTAAGGATCACGAGCTTTTTAAAATATACGGCGGTTTTTCAAGCGGCGAGATTCTTACAAATCAGGATATATTCGCTATCGCATCTCTCCCTTCAAGGGAAGTGCTTCTGACAAAACTTGCAAATGTTTTAAATTCCCCTATTCAAGGGTTAGCAGCTTCCTTAAATGGGATTATCTGTAAATTGGCTTACGCGTTGAATGCTGTAAAAGAAAAAAAAGAAAAACAATAAAAGGAGGGTTTTAAGATGTCAGACAACAAAAAGATCGAAGATATGCTGGGTACTATTGAACAGATGAGCGTTTTAGAGCTGTCAAACCTGGTAAAGTCAATTGAAGAGAAGTTTGGAGTAACTGCCCAGGCTCCGATTGCAGTTGCCGCAGTAGGCGGAGGTGCAGGCGCAGCAGCACCCGTAGAAGAAAAGACAACCTTTACAGTAGTCCTTGCCGCAGCCGGAACCAACAAGATCCAGGTAATCAAGGAAATAAGAACCATAACAAATCTTGGCTTAAAAGAAGCGAAGGATCTTGTTGAAGGCGCGCCCAAGACAGTTAAAGAAGGTATTGCCAAGGAAGAAGCGGAAGATATAAAAAAGAAGCTTGAGGCTCAGGGCGCAAAGGTAGAACTGAAGTAAACGGAAGTCGTGTTTTAGCGGATAGCGCTTAGCGTATGGCGGATAGAAATTTTACGCTCTGCGCTATCCGCTAAATGCTAAAACCCTATTTACAAAGAAGGTATCAATGCCAAATAGAAAGAATTTCGCAAGGTTGAAAGAAATAGTTGATATCCCGTATTTATTGGAACTGCAGACAGATTCCTACAAGCAATTTATACAGGCAGGAGTCTCTAAAGCTAAAAGGAAATCAGAAGGGCTGCAAGGGGTTTTCGAAGAGATTTTTCCAATAGAGAGCAACGATGGAAATTATAAGCTGGAATTCGTATCTTACTTCATGGGCAAACCTAAGTATGATAAGTTAGAATGTCAGAAAAGGGCAGTGAGCTACGCAACTCCTCTAAAGATAAAAATAAGGCTCAAATCCAAGAAGGACACTAAAGAGCAGGAGGTTTATCTCGGAGACCTTCCGTTAATGACAGACACAGGCACCTTTATTATAAACGGCGATGAGAGAGTAGTGGTTAGCCAGTTGCACAGATCTCCGGGAGTATCTTTTGAAGAGACTCCACATGCCTCAGGCAAGAAAATATACTCAGGAAGGATTATCCCTTCCAGAGGATCGTGGTTAGAATTTGAATTTGACGCAAACGACGTTCTTTACGTATTTATAGACAGACGCAAAAAAGTCCTCGCTACTATTTTACTCAGGGCTCTTGGTTACGAGACAAATGAAGAAATAATGAAGCTTTTTACAGGAGTGGAAAGGGTAAAGCCTCTCAGGAAGGCGTCCCTCATGAAATATGCCGGCAGGGTGGTGGTTAGGGACATAAAACACCCGGAGACAGGAGAGGTTCTTCTGGCAAGCAACGGTAAATTAGAAGACAAAAACATAGAAATGCTATGGGACAGCGGGGTGCGCTACCTGGAGGTATTTAGAGACACAGTGCAGGAGATTGCAAATACCCTTGAAAAAGATCATACCAAAACCAAAGATGAAGCGCTTTTGGATATTTATAAAAAACTCAGGCCAGGCGACCCTCTGACAGTTGAAAGTGCGAAGAATTTCCTGGATAAATTATTTTTTGATAAACGCAGGTACGATCTGGATAAAGTAGGGCGCCATATATTGAACAGAAAACTCGGAATGAATCTTTCTTTAGAAAAAAAGATTCTGGATAAAGAAACAATTGTAAATGTAGTAAGGTATCTATTAGACCTGAAAAACGGCGAAGGCGCAGTGGATGACATAGATCATCTTGGAAACCGCAGGGTAAGGACTGTAGGCGAGCTTCTTGCCGAACAGTTCAGGATAGGCCTTGCGCGAATGGAGCGTTTCTGCAAAGACCGCATGGCTATATACGACATTGACACAATGATGCCGTACCATCTTATAAACTCCAAAGTGGTTTCAAGCGTTATAAAGGATTTCTTTGGAAGAAGCCAACTTTCGCAATTTATGGACCAGACAAATCCTCTGGCTGAGATGACTCACAAAAGACGGTTAAGCGCGTTAGGCCCAGGCGGGTTATCCAGAGAAAGAGCGGGTTTTGAAGTAAGAGACGTGCATCATTCGCATTATGGAAGAATATGCCCTATCGAAACTCCTGAAGGCCCGAACATAGGCCTTATCGCTTCTTTAAGCACTTACGCAAGAATAAATAAATTAGGTTTTATAGAGACGCCTTATAGGAAGGTTGAAAACGGAAGAGTCACCAACAAGATTGAATATTTAACCGCCGATGTTGAGGACAAATATATAGTGGCCCAGGCAAACGCGAAGATAGATAAAGACGGGCATTTTACAGATGATAGGGTTTCGTGCAGGTGTAAAGGAGATTTTCCGCTTGTCCAGCCGAATAAAATAGATTACATGGACGTATCTCCTAAGCAGCTTGTAAGCATAGCGGCAGGCTTGATACCTTTCTTAGAACACGATGACGCCAATAGGGCACTTATGGGTTCAAATATGCAACGCCAGGCGGTTCCTTTGCTGTTTACAGAAAGCCCTCTTGTCGGCACAGGCATGGAAAAGAAAGTTGCTATGGATTCCGGCGCAGTGGTTGTGGCAAAGTCAGACGGCAGGATTACGAGCGTTCAGTCTGACGAAGTGGTTATGAATAATAGTATTGTGTATAAATTAAGGAAGTTTTCAAGGAGCAACGCCAATACGTCTGTAAATCAAAGGCCTACTGTTAATCTCGGAGATAAAATAAAAGCAGGGGACGTGATAGCGGACGGCCCTGCTACAAGCGAAGGAGATTTGGCTCTTGGGAAAAATGTCCTAGTGGCTTTTATGCCATGGCGCGGTTATAACTTTGAAGACGCTATACTTGTAAGCGAAAGGCTTTTAAAAGGAGATACTTACACGTCGATACACATAGAAGAATTTGAGATAGAGGCAAGGGAAACAAGGCTTGGGAATGAAGAAATTACGCGGGACATACCCAATGTCAGCGAAGAAGCGCTTAAGAATTTAGGCGAAGATGGCCTGGTGAGGATAGGCGCGGAGATTGGGCCTGGTGACATACTGGTCGGAAAAGTTGCGCCTAAGAGCGAAACAGAGCTTTCTCCGGAAGAAAAATTATTAAGGGCTATTTTTGGAGAAAAAGCGGGAGATGTGCGGGACGCTTCTCTTACGGTGCCTTCGGGAGTCGAAGGTATTGTAGTGGACACCAAGATATTTTCAAGAAAAGGACCTAAGTCTAAGACAAAAGAAGAACTTGTGGTGGAAAATAAAGAGATAGACAGGATTAGAGAAGAATACGAGAAAAGGATTGATAACGTTAAAACAGAAAGAGAAGAAAGATTATTCAAGCTTCTTTCAGGAATAAAACTTTCAGCGCCTTTATTGTCCGACGAGACAGGTTCTACTTTGATAGCGGAAGGCAGACCGATAAGAAAAAAAGACCTCTCGAAATTTGAAAAATGCGATATCTCCAGCATAAAAATAGAATCCAGCCCTGAACTGGAGTTCGATCTTAGGCGCACGTTGATGGTTTACAATGATCAGTTGGAAGAGATCCTTTATGAAGAAGAGCATGAAGTAGATAAGCTTAAAAGAGGAGATGAGCTACCGGCAGGCGTTTTAAAAAGGGTAGTTGTTTATATTGCGAGCAAGAAAAAACTTTCCGTAGGAGACAAGATGGCTGGCAGGCACGGAAACAAGGGCGTTATCGCAAAGATTCTCCCTGAAGAAGACATGCCTTTTACAGAAAATGGAACTCCTGTAGAAATAGTTTTAAATCCTCTGGGTGTTCCTTCAAGAATGAACGTAGGCCAAATACTTGAGACCCATCTTGGATGGGCTGCAAAGGTAATGGGTTACAAAGTAGATACCCCTGTATTTGACGGAGCTAAAGAAGAAGAGATAAAACAATGTCTCGATCAGGCAAAATTGCCTCTTGAAGGCAAGGTAAGGCTGTTTGACGGATTAACAGGCGAACCTTTTGACCAGAAAGTGACAATTGGATATATATATATGATGAAATTAGCGCATCTTGTAGACGACAAGATGCATGCCCGTTCCATAGGGCCTTATTCGCTTGTTACGCAACAGCCGCTCGGAGGAAAAGCTCAATTCGGAGGCCAGAGGTTTGGAGAAATGGAAGTCTGGGCTTTGGAAGCATACGGTGCGGCTTATACTCTGCAGGAACTTTTAACTGTAAAAAGCGATGACGTGACAGGCAGAACCATGGTGTATGAATCAATAGTAAAAGGCGAAAACGCCATGCATCCAGGAACTCCTGAATCATTCAACGTTCTTGTGAAAGAGCTTCAGAGTTTAGGGTTGGATATAAAGACGGAGTACAAAGAGGGGAAAGCCCCTGAAGTAAATTTATTGTCAGTCCAGGAGATAAAAGAGAAGCGTAAAAAAGCAAAGAAAGAAAAGCGGGAGCATAAGCCAAAGAAATAATAAAATAGGAGCGATATGTCAAACAACCCATCAAATGCTTTCGATTTTATATCTATAAAGATAGCTTCTCCGGAGACGATCAGGTCATGGTCAAAGGGCGAGGTCAGAAAGCCTGAAACCATTAATTACAGGACTTTAAGGCCTGAAAAAGACGGCCTTTTTTGCGAAAAGATATTCGGGCCTACCCGGGACTGGGAATGCAGCTGCGGAAAATACAAAAGAATAAAATATAAAGGCATTGTGTGCGACCGCTGCGGAGTAGAAGTTACTCTTTCCAAAGTAAGGCGCGACAGGATGGGGCATATTGAGCTTGCGGCTCCGTGTTCGCATGTATGGTTTTTCAAGGCGATGCCGAGCAGGATAGCTTTGGTATTGGATATGAGTTTAAGGGAGCTTGAAAAGGTATTGTATTACGAAGAGTATATTGTAATAGAGCCCGGAGACACGCCTCTTAAGAAAAAAGAACTTCTGACAGAAGAAAAATACAGGAAATGCGCGGAGGAATGCGCCGGTAAGTTCAAGGCTATGATAGGCGCAGAAGCCATAAAAGAGCTTTTAAAAGAGATAGATTTGGGCAAAGCTACAATTGAACTTAAGATGGACCTTCATGAGCAGAAGTCAGAGCAGGCCAAGAGAAAAACTTTAAAAAGGCTGAAGGCAATAGAGTCATTCAAAAAGTCAAGCAACAAACCTGAGTGGATGATTTTGGACGTAATACCTGTTATACCGCCTGACCTGAGACCTCTTATACCGCTTGAGGGCGGAAGATTCGCCACAAGCGATCTTAATGATTTATACCGCAGGGTTATAAACAGGAATAATCGTTTAAAGAAACTTTTAGAACTAAAAGCTCCGGATATTATTATAAGAAACGAAAAAAGAATGCTACAAGAAGCTGTTGACGCGCTTTTTGATAACGGACGACATGGCAGAGCGGTGCTTGGCCCAGCGAACAGGCCTTTAAAATCATTAAGCGATATGTTGAAGGGAAAACAGGGTAGATTTAGGCAGAATCTTCTTGGAAAACGCGTTGATTATTCCGGAAGAAGCGTAATTGTAGTAGGGCCGGAACTTAAAATATGGGAATGTGGGCTACCTAAAAAAATGGCTTTGGAATTATTTGAACCCTTTATTATAAAGAAATTAAAAGAAAAAGGATTCGTCCATACAATAAAAAGCGCGAAAAGAATGGTTGAAAAAGCGAGGTTGGAGGTGTGGGATATTCTGGATGATGTAATAAAAGATCATCCTGTGCTTCTGAACAGAGCTCCTACGTTGCACAGACTTGGCGTACAGGCTTTTCAGCCTATTCTGATAGAAGGAAAAGCTATAAGGATACATCCGTTAGTTTGTACCGCGTTTAACGCTGATTTTGACGGAGACCAGATGGCTGTCCATGTGCCTTTATCAATGGAAGCCCAGATGGAGTGCAGACTTATAATGCTCGCGTCTAATAATATATTTTCTCCGTCCGACGGAAGACCTATTGTAACGCCTACGCAGGATATAGTGCTGGGCACCTATTATTTAACACAGGAGAGGGCAAAGTTAAAAGGAGAAGGCAGGGTTTTTGCGGATAAAGGCGAAGCGGAACTGGCTTTTTACGACAGAGAAATAGAGATGCACGCTAAAATCAAGGTGAGGATAAACAGCGAGATTATAAACACTACAGCCGGCAGGATACTTTTTAACGACATATTGCCTAAAGGCACGCCTTTTGTAAATGACGCATTAGACAAGAAAAAACTTAGCGATGTGGTTGCCAACTGTTATAAATTATTCGGCCATGATGCAACAGTAAAGGTTCTGGACGATATAAAAAGCTTAGGTTTTGAGCACGCTACGCTTGCAGGTATTTCTATTTCAGTCGATGACCTTGCGATACCGGAGGACAAGAAAAAGGTTATAGCCAGTTCGAAGAAAGAAGTCAATGTTGTTGAAGATCAATATAAAAAAGGCGTAATTACAGAGCGAGAGAGGTACAATAAAATAGTTGATATCTGGACTCACGCGACAGATAAGGTTTCGGATCTTATATTCGAAAACCTAGACCCGTTCAATCCTATTTTTATGATGGCTAATTCAGGCGCGAGGGGTTCCAAGCAGCAGATAAGGCAGCTCGCTGGTATGCGCGGACTTATGGCGAAACCCTCCGGAGAAATTATAGAGACTCCTATAACCGCTAATTTTAGAGAAGGCCTGACAGTGTTGGAATACTTTATTTCAACTCACGGCGCAAGAAAAGGCTTGGCGGATACAGCGCTTAAAACAGCTGATTCCGGATATCTTACAAGGCGGCTTGTAGACGTTGCGCAGGATGTGATTATTACAGAAGAGGACTGCGGCACGTTAAACGGCATATTAATAAGCGCTATCATCGAGGCCGATGAAGAGGTTGTGTCTCTGGAAGACAGGATTATAGGCCGCGTCGCGGTAGATAGTATAGTCGACATCATTACAGACGACATTATTGTTGAAACAGGCAGCGAAATAACAGAAGAGATGGCGGACAGGATAAAATTGGCGGGCATAGAAAAGATAAAGATAAGAAGCGTTCTGACCTGCGAAACAAAATACGGTGTATGCGCAAAGTGCTACGGCAGGAATCTTTCTACCGGCAAGATAGTGGATCTCGGGACAGCTGTAGGGATTATCGCAGCCCAGTCAATAGGAGAACCCGGCACGCAGCTTACGATGAGAACTTTCCATATCGGAGGAACGGCGTCAAGGATTATAGAGCAGTCATTCTTAAAGTCCAAATCTAAAGGTATTGTTAAATATCATGGCCTGAAGACGGTAAAACAGAAAGAAGGAGACATCGTTGTCCTGAATAGGAACGGCCAGATAAGCATAAATGATGAAAACGGCAGAGAGCTCGAAAAACACATGGTTCCTTCGGGCTCTATATTATATCTCGGGGATCAGCAGGAAATAGAAAAGAATGTTATGTTTGTAAGATGGGATCCCTACACATCTCCTATATTAACGGAGTTAAGCGGCAAGATAAGGTACGAGGATATTATAGAAGAAGTGACTATGGCTGAAGAGACAGACGATGCGACAGGGCTTTCAGAGAGAGTTATTATAGAGCAGAAAGGCGAATATCATCCTCAGATAATAATAGAAGATTCTAAAAAAGAAGTTTTGGCGATTTACCCTATACCTGCCGGAGCGCATATAGTTCCTCAAGACGGCGCGTTTGTAAGCGCGGGAGATTTGATAGCGAAAACTCCAAGGCAGGTATCTAAGACCAAGGATATTACAGGAGGGCTGCCAAGGGTTGCGGAGCTTTTTGAAGCCCGCAGGCCGAAAGATCCGGCTATGATAAGCGAGATAGACGGCATTGTGGAATTTGCGACATCCAAGAAAGGCCAGAGAAGAATTATTGTTAAATCCGCATCCGGCATGAAACGCGAATATATTATTCCTCACGGAAAACACTTGAATGTTTATAAGGGTGACAGGGTTAAAACAGGAGATCAGCTGGTAGACGGCCCTATAAATCCTCAGGATATTCTTAAGGTAAGCGGAGAAAAGAGGCTGCAAGAGTATCTTGTGAATGAAGTTCAGGAAGTTTACAGGCTGCAGGGCGTGAGAATAAATGACAAACATATAGAGATAATAGTGAAGCAGATGCTGAAAAAGATCAAGGTAGAAGATCCGGGAGATACGGAATTTCTTTCAGGCATGCAGGTAGATAAACACATGTTCCAGGAAGAAAACGATAAAATTGCAAAGAAAAAAGGCAAGTCCGCTAGCGCTACTCCGATACTTCTTGGTATCACAAAGGCGTCTCTCAGCACGGAAAGCTTTATATCCGCGGCAAGTTTTCAGGAAACAACCCGTGTTTTAGCGGAAGCTGCCGCAAGCGGAAAGACAGATGATTTGAGAGGCCTTAAAGAGAACGTTATAATGGGCCACTTAGTTCCGGCAGGAACGGGATTTAAAACTCATGCCGATATAGAAATGTTTAAGGAAATTCAGGAATCAGAAAAAGAAACCCCACAACCTAAGGGCGCGGAGCAAGCGAAAGAAAAGAAAGAAAAGAAAGAAAAAAGAGAGAAGGAATAAATAATTTATGCCAACTATAAGCCAGTTAATAAGATTCGGTAGGACTGAAAAAAAGAAAAAGACAAAATCGCCCGCGTTAAAAAATTGCCCTCAAAAAAGAGGGGTATGTCTGCAGGTAAAGACACAAACTCCTAAAAAACCTAACTCCGCATTAAGAAAAGTCGCAAGGGTAAGGCTCACGAACGGAGTGGAAGTTACCTCGTACATACCAGGAGAAGGCCATAACCTGCAGGAACATTCGATAGTGCTGGTAAGAGGAGGAAGAGTAAAAGATCTTCCTGGCGTAAGATATCATATTGTCAGAGGCACGCTTGATACAGCAGGCGTAGCGAATAGAAAGCAAAGCCGTTCCAAATACGGCGCAAAACGCCCGAAATAAGTATTCTAAGGAGAGAAGATGAGACGAAGAAGAGCTGAAAGAAGAGATGTATTGCCTGATCCTAAATACGGCAACAAGCTGGTTACGAAGTTTGTTAATATGATTATGGAGAAAGGCAAAAAGTCTACTGCAGAGCGTATTGTATATAGCGCCATGGACATAATCGCTGAAAAAGCTGGAAATAAGAATTCTATAGAAGTGCTGCAAAAAGCGTTTGATAACTCAAGGCCACTTTTGGAAGTAAAGCCCAGAAGAGTTGGTGGAGCTACTTATCAGATTCCAATAGAGGTGAAGAGCGACAGAGGCATATCTATTTCCATGCGCTGGATAAGGGACTTTGCCCGCCAGAAAAAAGGCAGGCCTATGTATGAGAAACTTGCGGAAGAAATAATGGAAGCGTATAAAGGCCAGGGTTCCGCCATGAAAAAACGCGAAGATATGCACAAGATGGCGGAAGCTAATAAGGCGTTTGCGCATTATAGATGGTAAATTTTGGTTTAAAAAAGCATGACTACGGAAACTCAAAAGTTAACGAATAAAAATTCTATGATACGGGATATCCCTTTAGAAAAATTAAGAAATATAGGAATCATAGCTCATATAGACGCCGGTAAAACAACTACCACCGAGAGGATACTTTTCTACACGGGCCGCTTGTATAAGATAGGCAGCGTAGACGAAGGGACCGCTACGATGGATTGGATGGAGCAGGAACAGGAAAGAGGCATTACTATTATGGCGGCAGCTACTACCTGCGACTGGAAAGACTACAAAATAAATGTTATAGATACCCCGGGGCACGTGGATTTTACAGCGGAAGTCGAGAGATCTTTGAAGGTCCTGGACGGAGCTGTTGTTGTATTTTGCGGCGTAGGAGGCGTGCAGCCTCAATCTGAGACAGTATGGCGCCAGGCGGACAATTACAAAGTCCCGAGAATAGCTTTTATAAACAAGATGGACCGCACAGGAGCTGATTTCCTGAAAGTTTTTCACGACATTATTGAAAAATTAGGGGCAAACGCATTTCCTTTACAGCTCCCGATAGGGCATGAAGATAATTTCAGAGGCTTGATTGATTTGATAAACATGAAGGCCTTTATATTTGAAGAAGGAAAAGCGCTGGATAATTTTAAAGAAGCTGAGATACCGCAAGACATGCTGCTTGAAGCGGAGAAATTCAGGCATGGCCTGATTGAAAAACTCGCGGAACATGACGAATTATTGATGGATAAATATATTCATAATAAAGAGGTGTCGATAGAAGAAATAAAAGTTGCGTTGAGAAAATCTGTTATAAAAGATATGTTTGTGCCTGTATTGTGCGGCGCGTCTTTTAAAAACAAGGGAGTCCAGATGCTTTTGGACATGGTATGCGAATGCCTTCCGTCTCCTTTAGATCTTCTGCCTGTAAAAGGCATTGATCCTAATTCAGATGAGGAGGTATTCAGAAAGACAGATGACGACGAACCTTTCTGCGGGCTGTGTTTCAAGATAGTAACGGATCCTTACGTGGGAAGGCTAACATATGTGCGCATATATTCAGGCACGGTTAAACCAAGTTCTTATGTTTATAATTCCAGTAAAGATGTAAAAGAAAGGCTTGCCAAGATAGTGCGTATGCACGCTAATAAGCAGGAGATAGTAGAGGAAGCGGGATCGGGCGATATAGTAGGAATCGTAGGCCTGAAGAATACAAAAACAGGAGACACTCTTTGCTCGGAAGAGTCCCCTATTATCTTAGAAAAAATACATTTCCCGGATCCTGTTGTTTCGATGGCAATAGAACCTGCTACTAAACTTGACCAGGATAAACTTGGCATGGCTTTGAATAAATTGCAGGAAGAAGACCCGACTTTCAAGGTCCATTACAACGCGGAAACAGGGCAGACAATCATATCGGGAATGGGAGAATTGCACCTTGAAATTATCATAGATAGATTGCTGAGAGAATTTAAAGTGACAGCGAAAACAGGAGCTCCTCAAGTTGCTTATAAAGAAATGCCCAGCGAAGAAATTCGCTCAGTCGGCAAGTTTATACAGCAGACAGGCGGCCACGGCCAGTATGGCCATGTTGTAATTGTTATAAAACCGGGAGAGCAGGATTCAGGCGTAGAGTTTAAAAATAAAATTGTAGGAGGAGCTATACCGAAAGAATATATCTCCGCCGTAGAAGACGGGATAATTATGGCCGCGAAGACAGGCGTATTAGCAGGGTACCCCGTAATAGATACTGTAGTGACTCTTATTGACGGGTCATATCATGATGTTGATTCCAGCGAACTTGCTTTTAAAATGGCTGCTTCAATAGCTCTGGGCGACGGCTTGAGAAAAGCTAAGTGCAAACTGATGGAGCCGATAATGAATCTTGAAGTAGTGTTTCCCGAAGATTATACAGGAGACGTTATAGGCGATCTGAATTCCAGACGGTGCAGGATCAGAGAAATTACGCAGAAGGTAAAAATAAAAATTGTAAAAGGCGATGTTCCTCTAGCGGAAATGTTTGGTTACGCAACAAGCATAAGAAGCTTGACACAGGGCAGGGCTTCGTATACAATGGAACCTTCCCATTATTTGGAAGTTCCGGGAAATATAGCAATAAAGATAATAGGTGAGTAAGTTAACAGGGAGGACACTATAATGGCAAAAGAAAAATTTGAGCGTAAAAAACCACATGTAAATATCGGTACAATAGGTCATGTTGATCACGGCAAAACCACGCTCACAAGCTCTATCACAAAAGTTCTTTCTGCCCGCGGCCTTGCTCAAGCAAGGAACTACGATGAAATAGACAACGCCCCTGAAGAAAAAGAACGCGGCGTTACAATAAACGTTCATCACGCAGAATATGAAACCGAGAACCGCCATTACGCTCACGTTGACTGCCCAGGCCATGCTGATTATATAAAGAACATGATCACAGGTTCCGCCCAGATGGACGGAGCAATACTTGTAGTGTCCGCTGTTGACGGCCCGATGCCTCAGACAAGAGAGCATATTCTTTTAGCCCGTCAGGTAGGCGTTCCATCAATTGTAGTGGCGCTTAACAAGGTTGACGCCGTAGATGATCCTGAATTGTTAGACCTGGTAGAGCTTGAAGTAAGAGACCTTCTTAAAAAATACGAATATCCCGGGGACAAGATTCCCATAGTAAGACTTTCAGCGCTTAACGCAATGAACTGCGGCTGCGGTAAAGACGAATGCAAAAGTTGCAGCCCTATCTTAAACCTCATGAAACAGGTAGATGAATTCATCCCTATGCCAAAAAGAGACACTGAAAAACCTTTCCTTATGGCAGTTGAAGACGTATTCTCCATCACAGGCCGCGGCACAGTCGCGACCGGCCGTATAGAAAGAGGCATTGTGAAAATAGGAGAAGACGTAGACATAGTAGGCTTGACCGAAAAACCTAAAAAGACCGTTGTAACAGGCATTGAAATGTTCAGAAAGCTTCTTGACGAAGGACAAGCCGGAGACAACGTAGGAGTCCTTTTAAGAGGTATTGAAAAAGCCGACATCGAGCGCGGACAGGTACTCGCAAAACCCGGCTCCATCACCCCTCACACAAAATTCAAAGCAAAAGTATATATATTAACGAAAGAAGAAGGCGGCAGGCATACCCCGTTTTTTAACGGTTACAGGCCTCAGTTTTACTTCAGGACTACCGACGTTACAGGAGTCGCAAAACTGCCCCAGGGCGTTGAGATGGTTATGCCGGGAGACAGCGTTGACCTGGAAGGAGAACTTATAATCCCTATCGCTATGGAAAAAGAACTCCGCTTCGCAATAAGAGAAGGCGGCCATACAGTAGGAGCGGGTGTTGTATCGGAGATTATACAATAATGTCACAAGAACAACGTATACGAATAAAGCTGCAGGGGTATGATCACAAACTTATAGATCAATCTGCTTTGGAAATAGTGGATACCGCGAAGCGTACCGGAGCGATGGTGTCAGGCCCGATCCCTCTTCCTACAAAAAGAGAGATTTTTACAGTACTTAGGTCTCCTCATGTAGATAAGAAATCCAGGGAACAGTTTCAGATGAAGACGCATAAAAGATTGATAGATATAATAAGCCCTACCGCAAAGACAATAGATGCATTGAGAAAACTGGATTTGCCGGCAGGCGTGGATGTCGAAATAAAATAAAATAAAATGAAAATTGGATTATTAGGTAAAAAAATAGGGATGACACAGATTTTTAGCGATGACGGCGCGTATGTGCCGGTTACTGTTATTGAAGCAGGGCCTTGCACCGTGCTAAATGTTTCCGAGAAAAAAGTGAAATTGGGCTTTGGAGAAAAGAAAGAGAAAAATGTTCTTAAGCCGCAATTAGGTTTTTATAAGAAGATAGGCCAAAAGCCAAACGTGTTTGTAAGAGAAATACCTTTTGAAGCAAATGATAAGGTAATAGTCGGTCAGCAGTTAACAGTAGATCTTTTTAAAGAAAAGGATTTTGTAGATATAGCAGGGACTTCTATAGGAAGAGGTTTCCAGGGAGTTGTAAAGCGCCATCATTTTAAAGGAGGGCCGGGAGGTCATGGTTCCATGTTTCACCGCGCCCCGGGAGGCATTGGTTCTACGGCAGGCGGAGCAGGATGCCGCAAGAACGTTCCCAGAGGAAAGAGATTCCCAGGCCATATGGGAGATGAAAGAAAAACCATTCAGAGCCTGGAGATAATAAAAGTGCTGAAGGAAAAGAATTTATTGCTTGTTAAAGGCGCTGTACCAGGCTGCCGCAACGGCTATTTAGAAATAAAGACAGCGAAAAAAAGAGAACCGGTTCAACAGAGCGCCCCAGTGCCGCAAAAGTCCGGCTCAGGCAGTGCGCCAGCAAAAAAGTAAATGACAAAAACGATAAAGAAAAAAGAAACAGTGAATAACGAAGCTCTAGTGGTAGACGTTTACAACCTTTTGGGTAAAAAGGTAGACAAATTCAAGATGGACCCTGTTGTGTTCAGCGCGACGGTCAATAAGCCTTTGCTTCACGAAATCATACAGATGTACAGGGCTAATAGCAGGCAGGGCAACGCGTCTACAAAAACAAAAGGGCTTGTCAGAGGCGGAGGCAAAAAACCCTGGAGGCAAAAAGGTACAGGAAGAGCGCGTTCAGGTTCTACAAGGTCGCCTTTATGGAGACATGGAGGCACCATATTCGGGCCTCTTCCGAGAGATTTTGGTTACGACATGCCTAAGAAGACCAAAAGAATAGCTCTTATATCAAGTCTTAGCGCGAAATTAAAAGATAATGAAATAATGGTTCTTGAAAAAGACCCTGAATTAAAAAAACCCAAAACAAGCGAGATCGCGAAACTTCTCATAGCTTTAAAGATGTACGGAGAAAGGGTGCTGTTTTTATACCAAGATACCAAAGAGGGCGCTATAATAAAAAGTTGCAGAAACATAGAGAATATGACAATTAAACGTTATGCAGACTTCAACACATACGATGTTTTGTCAAATTCAAAGATCTTGTTTTCAAAAGAAACGCACGACGCTATTGTAAAGAGGCTGAAACAATGAATACTCCATACGACATAATAAAACACATAATGAGGACTGAGAAAGGCTCGGGGATGCTGGCTGAAAATAAATATATTTTCCACGTCGCCATTGATGCTAATAAGATTCAAATAAGACAGGCGGTGGAAGATATATACAACGTTACAGTTAAAAAAGTCAACACCCTTAAGGTGCAAGGCAAGTGGAAACGCGTTAGATATAAAGAAGGCAAAACCCCTGATTGGAAAAAAGCGATAGTTACGCTCAAAGAGGGCGATAAAATAGAAGTAGCGACTACATAACAAGGGTTTAAACATGGGCATTAAACAATACAAACCAAGGTCTCCGGGATTAAGATGGACGGCGCTTTCTGATTTTAAGGAAATTACCGCCTCTAAGCCTGAAAAATCTTTGACGGAATCCATAAAGAGGACAGGCGGCAGGAATTTTCAGGGCAGAGTTACCTCCAGATGGATAGGCGGAGGCCATAAGAAAAGATACAGGATAATAGATTTCAAGAGAAACAAGTTTGATAAGCCAGGAAAGGTCATGTCTATTGAATACGACCCGAACAGGTCTGCAAGGATAGCGCTTATTAAATATGAAGATAACGATAAATGTTATATATTATGGCCGAACGGACTTAACGTAGGGGAAACTGTTATATCAAGCATGTCAGAGGTGGAAATAAAACCCGGAAACGCTATAGCGCTTAGGCATATACCCCCGGGCATTCCTATACATAATCTGGAATTAAAAAAAGGCACAGGCGGAAAGATTGTAAGAAGCGCAGGTTCTTACGCGCAGATACTCGCAAAGGAAGATTTGCACGCGCATATAAAGCTTCCTTCGGGAGAAGTGAGGCTTGTGGAGTTGGATTGCATGGCCACAATAGGACAGCTCGGTAATATAGACCATGACGCTATTTCTTTAGGCAAGGCGGGACGCTCAAGATGGCTTGGCCGCATGCCAAGAGTAAGAGGCGTGGCGATGAACCCTGTTGATCATCCAATGGGCGGAGGAGAAGGCAAGTCTTCAGGCGGCAGGCACCCATGTTCTCCGTGGGGAATGATAGCCAAAGGATTTAAGACCAGAAAAAGAAAACAGTCGGATAAATATATAGTAAAAAAACGTAACAGCCAGATAGTAACTTCGTAAAAAGGGGACATACATGAGCAGGTCGTTAAAAAAAGGTCCATTTGTAGACGAGAAATTATTGAATGTTGTAAAGGAGCTGCAGGCAAGAGGCGACAGGAAGCCTATAAAGACTTGGTCTCGCCGCTCAACCATAACTCCTGATTTTGTCGGAGCTACTATGTCAATTTACAACGGCAGGAAGTTTATACCTGTTTTTATAACAGAGAATATGGTCGGCCACAAGCTGGGCGAGTTTTCTCCCACAAGATTATTTAAGAAACATGGCGCTCACACAGAGCAGTCAATGGACAAGACATAATATGATTACTAAAGCAAGCGCAAAATATATAAGAATATCCACAAGGAAGACGCGGAGGGTAATGGATCTCGTAAGAGGTATGAACGTCGTAAAGGCGGACGCCCTTCTTGATAATCTAAGCAAAAGGCCGTGCCTTTATATAAAAAGGGTATTGAGAGCGGCTGTGGACAGCGCGGATAAACGCTTTCACATACCTGCTGCAAATTTGTATATTTCTCTTATTAAAGCGGACGGCGGGCCTTTGATTAAAAGGTTCAGAGCAGCTTCAATGGGTCGCGCTACTGAAATATTGCATAGAACGACTCATATTATACTGGAGCTTGATAAGGTAAAAGTACATGAAAAATCAGCATCCGGCAGCCGCCCATCAGCTTCACTCGAGGCGGAAAAATCAGAAAAATCAAAAAAGACTATAAAACCTGAGGGGCAAGAGGTTAAGGTCAAAGACCAAAAACCGAAAGCCAAAGACCAAAAGGCGAAAAAAGAAAGCAAAAAGAAGGAGAACTAACTTTGGGACAGAAAGTACATCCATATAGTTTCAGATTGGGTTATATAAGAGATTGGAATTCCAGATGGTTTGCCAAGAACAAAGACTTCGGCAAGCTTCTCGTAGAGGACGCTAATATAAGAAAGCATATAAAAAAGAACCTGATGCAGGCAGCCATAGCTAAGATAGAGATTGAAAGGGCTTCCAACAGAGTCAGAATAATAATACATAGCGGCAGGCCTGGCGTAATAATAGGAAGAAAAGGCGCTGAGATAGACAAGCTCAGGGATGATCTTAAGGGTATCGTTGACAAAGAATTACAAATAGACATAAAGGAAGTAAAGGTGCCTTCTATTTCCGCCCAGCTTGTGTCGGAAAATATCGCGTTTCAGATGGAGAAAAGAGTAGGGTTTAGAAGGGCGATGAAAAAAGCTATGCAGCAAGCCATGACATCCGGGGCTCAAGGCGTAAAGATAAGATGTGCTGGCAGGCTGGATGGAGCTGAAATAGCAAGAGCGGAAAAATGTATGGAAGGAAAAGTGCCTTTACAGACCATAAAGGCAGATATAGATTATGGATTCAGCGAAGCGCATACCGTATATGGCTTGATAGGCGTTAAGGTATGGATATGTCTTGGCGAGATACTTGTAAAAAGAGCCAGGAAGCCTGAAACAAAGGTCGAAGAAGTAAAGGTTCCTGAAGAAATAAAATAATACAGGAGAGATTCAGCCGTGTTGATGCCCAAGAGAGTAAAATTTAGAAAATATCAGAGAGGAAGGCGCAAAGGTGTTTCTTACAAAGGCTCTGATATTTCTTTCGGCGAATACGGCTTGCAGGCCTTGGACAATGGCTGGCTTACAAATATTCAAATAGAAGCGTGCAGGGTTTGTGTGATGAGAAGCTTGAAAGGTACAGGCAAGCTGTGGATAAGGGCTTTTCCTGATAAATCAGTTACAAAAAAACCTGCTGAAACCAGGATGGGAAAAGGCAAAGGGATGCCTTTACATTGGGTTAGCGTTATTAAAAGAGGGCGGATTGTTTTTGAATTGGGCGGAGTCGCGGAAGAAGTCGCTAAAGAATCATTGAAGTTTGCGGCGTCCAAGCTTCCGTTTAAGACAAGGTTTATAACAAGGAAGAAGCGTAATTAATTTAACGCCGAGGCGTAAGACACATGTTAAACGTAGCTGACTTAAGAGGCCTGTCAAGACAGGAATTGGACGACAAAATAATAGCGCTCAAGAAAAGTCTTTTTGAGATGGTTTCAAAGAAAGAGACAGGGCGAATAGAAAAGCCAAGCAGTATAAAAGACGCAAGGCGCGATATCGCGAGGATTAAAACCATTCTTAGCGAGATGAAACCAGCGGTTTCGCCGCTAGGCGAGCAGGGGAAGGATAAATAAATATGGAAGCAAGGGCAAGACGCAAAGAGAAAGTTGGAACAGTTGTGAGCGATAAAATGGACAAGACTATCGTGGTAAGGATAGACAGGACCACAAAGCACGCTATGTATGGCAAAGTAATGTCCAAGTCTACCAAGTTTATGGCGCACGATGAGAAAAAAGAAGCAAAAATCGGGGATAAAGTAAGGATTGAAGAAACGAGGCCTCTTTCAAAGAATAAAAGATGGCGGCTTGTAGAAGTGCTTAAAAAATAAGGTATAAAGTTATGATTAGAATGAGAACTATATTAGATGTGGCGGATAATACAGGGGCTAAAAGGGCTTCGTGTATCGGAGTAATTGGGAGACAAGGCAGGCGGCTTGCGGAAGTAGGAGATATAATAACAGCCAACATAAAGGAAGCTTCCCCTGACGGAGTGGTAAAAGCAGGCGAGGTTGTCAAGGCGGTTATAGTAAGAAGCGTTTATCCTCTCAGGAGGGTTGATGGGTCATACGTAAGGTTCGATTCCAATGCAATAGTTATAATAGACGCGCAGCTTAACCCAAGAGGCACGAGGATTTTCGGGCCTGTCGCAAGGGAGTTGAGAGATAAAAATTTCATGAAAATAATATCTTTAGCTCCTGAGGTCATATAAGGGATAACATGTCAAATATAAAAAAGAACGATATAGTGAAAATATTAGCGGGAAGAGATAACGGCAAGACCGGAAAAGTGCTTACTGTTTTCCCAAAAAAAATGAAGGCCCTGGTCCAGGGCATTAACATGGTTAAGAAACACAGCCGCAGGCAAAGCAATGACCAGCAACAAGGCGGTATTGTGCATAAAGAAAGTTTTATAGATATTTCAAATTTAATGGTAGTGTGCCAGAAGTGTTCCAAGCCCGCAAGGATCGGCTTTAATAAACTTTCGGACGGAACAAAAGTAAGAATTTGCAAAAAATGCAAGGAAATCATATGACACCGAGATTATTAGACCACTACAGAACGACCATAGTCCCAGCATTATCCAAAAAATTTGGTTATAAAAACGCTATGCAAGCTCCCAGGATTCATAAAATAGTCCTGAATATGGGAATAGGAGCGGGCAGCCAGGATATAAAGTTTGTTGAACAGGGGGTGGCTGATATGGCGGCTGTAGCCGGACAGAAACCTGTTATAACAAGGGCAAAAAAAGCAATAGCGAATTTTAAAATAAGGCAAGGCCTTCCCATAGGCTGCAAGGTTACCTTAAGAGGAAACAGGATGTATGAGTTCCTGGACAGATTTTTAAATATGGCGCTCCCCAGGATAAGGGATTTTAGAGGCACGTCTCCTGATTCTTTTGACCAGAACGGCAACTATTCTATCGGAATAAAGGAGCTGTCAATATTTCCTGAAATAGACGTTGATAAGATCCAGAAGATACAAGGCATGGACATCATAATGAATATAAAATCAAGCACTAAAGAAGAATCGCATGAACTGTTGAAATTGTTTGGTATGCCGTTTAGCAGTAAATAATTATTTTAGAGCGCTCATAAATAAGCAAAGGTGGGTACATGGCAAAAGAATGTTTGATAGCAAAGCAAAAAAAAGAACCGAAGTTTCCAGTAAGGAAATACAATAGATGTAAACTGTGCGGCAGGCCGCGCGCATATTCAAGAAAATTCCAGGTTTGCCGTTTGTGTTTCAGGGAAATGGCGTCGCGAGGAGACATCCCCGGCGTAACAAAAGCTAGCTGGTAAGGGAGAAAAAAATACATGAATTTGACAGATCCGATAAGCAATGCATTGACAGTAATAAGAAACGGAAGCATGGCAAGAAAGATAAAGGTAGATATAAAATTCTCTAAGATGACCGAAGAGATATTGAGTATACTAAAGAGAGATAGGTTTATAAAAGACTTCAAATTTATAGACGACAAAAAGCAGGGCATATTAAGGGTTTATTTAAAATATACAAGCAACGAAGAACCTGTTATAAAAGGCTTGGCCAGGATATCCAAGCCAAGCCTCAGGGTTTATGTTAAAAAAGACAGGATTCCGAAAGTTTTCGGAGGGCTTGGCATAGCTATTTTATCTACGTCCAGAGGCGTTGTAACAAATGTGCAGGCTGCTGAAATGCAGGCAGGCGGAGAAGTGCTTTGTTATATCTGGTAACATTAGTTTAGGAATAATAAAATGTCACTAATAGGCAAGAAACCAATACAGATTCCGGATAAAGTAAAAGTAAAAGTAGATTCAGGGAGAGTCTTCGCGGAAGGCCCGAAGGGTAAATTGGACTGGAACCTGCCTTCTAACGTAGAAGTGCTGATAGATAATTCCATCATTACCATTAAAAGATTAAAAGAAGACAAATCAGCGTTTGCCATGCACGGGCTGGCCAGGGCTTATATAAACAACATGGTAAAAGGCGTCAGTGAAGGCTATATGAAAACCCTGGAGATAGTGGGCGTTGGTTACCGCGCTCAGACAGAAGGAAAAAAACTTACTTTAAATTTAGGCTTTTCGCACCCGGTAGTTTATATTATACCTGACGGCATAGCGATAAAGACTCCTCCGAAACCAGCTCATATTATTATAGAAGGCATTGATAAAGCAAAGGTTGGGCAAGCGGCTGCCGAGATAAGGGCGTTTTTTGAACCTGAGCCGTATAAAGGAAGAGGCATAAGGTATTTAGGCGAGTTTGTCAGGAAGAAAGCAGGTAAGGCGGTCGGAGGAACAGAGAAATAAAATGAAAAGAAAAATCAAAAGTCCAGCGGAGTTAGGAAGAGTAAAAAGGCATTATAGAATACGCAAAAGAATGTCAGGTACAAAAGAGATGCCAAGGCTTATTGTTCATAGAAGCCATAATAATTTATATGTCCAGTTTATAGATGATTTAGCGCGGCATACCATACTTTCACTTTCCACTAATGACGCCTCTTTTAAAAAAGAGTTCGGAGCTGAAGGCGGAAACGTGGAGTCAGCTAAAAAAATGGGTGCGTACGCGGCAAGAGAAGCGACCAAAAAAGATATTCAGAAAATTGTGTTTGACAGAGGCGGCTATCTGTATCACGGCAGGATAAAAGCCCTTGCGGACGCAGCGAGAGAAGCAGGGCTGAAATTTTAAAGGCAGGGGGTCCCTCGGGATCAAATTTTTTTGAAGCAAAATTTGAAAGGACAAAATGGCAGAGAATATTCGGGCGAAAGAAAGATTGATGCGAAAACTTGACGCAGCTCAGGAAGATCAATATATAGAAAAGGTCATAGCTATTAACAGGGTTTCAAAGGTTGTGAAAGGCGGAAAGAGATTCTCATTTACCGCGCTCATTGCTGTTGGAAACGGCAACGGCACAGTAGGTTGCGGCTATGGAAAAGCGAACGATGTCGCTAATTCCATAAGAAAAGCTCTTTCCAACGCAAAGAAGAGTTTTTTTAAGGTTCCTGTCAGAGGCCAGACAATACCACATGAGATTATAGGCCATTTTGGCGCGGCAAAGGTTCTTTTGAAACCGGCGCTTGAAGGAACAGGAGTTATCGCGGGCGGATCTGTCAGAGCTATATGCGACGCGGCAGGAATAAAAGATATACTTACCAAGTCGCTAGGCTCCGCTAACCCGATAAATGTTACAAAAGCAACCATGGACGGTTTAAGAAAGCTGAGGCTGGAGCGCGACATGTCAGAATCAGAAGGTGGAGAAGAATGAAGATACAAGATCTAAGGCCTGCAATAGGCTCGAGAAAAAAAAGAAAGATTGTAGGCAGAGGTCCTGGCTCAGGACATGGAAAAACTTCCACGAGAGGCCATAAAGGGCAGATGTCACGTTCAGGCGCCGGAAGATCCCCTGGTTTTGAAGGCGGCCAGATGCCTCTTATAAGAAAATTACCCAAAAGAGGGTTTAGAAGAAGGCCGAGAGCGGGATACTCGATAGTAAATCTTGAGATGCTTTCAAGGCTAAAGCAAGAAACGTCCATAACCCCTGAGTTATTAAAAGAAAAAGGCTTGATAAAAGGAACTATTAATTATTTAAAAATACTAGGTAAGGGCGAAATAAAAGTCCCTGTGCATATAAAGGCTCACGCGTTTTCCAAGTCGGCGGAAGAAAAAATAAAGAGCGTGGGCGGAAAATGCGAGATAATCAAATAAACTATGCTACAGGCGTTTATAAACTCTTTTAGGATACCTGATCTTAGAAAAAAATTATTTATTACGCTTTTATTGCTGGCGATTTACAGAGTAGGCGCTTATATACCTACGCCAGGGGTAAACGGCGCTGCTTTAATTCAGTTCTTTAACAGCGTAGCCAAGTCACAGGGCGGCGGGCTTTTTGGCATTATGGATATGTTTTCAGGAGGCGCTTTAACGCGCCTTACCATATTCGCGCTTGGTATAATGCCTTATATATCAGCCTCTATTATACTGCAACTTCTTGTCACCGTAGTGCCTTACCTTGAGAAGCTTTCAAAGGAAGGAGAAGGCGGCAGGCGCAAGATGATACAGTATACTCGTTATGGCACAATAGTGCTTTCAGTTATCCAGGCGTTTTTTATAAGCGTGTGGCTTGAGAACCCAGCCAGATTTCAGGGTTTGCAGATTGTAGATTATCCAGGTTGGGGTTTTAGATTTTTAACGGTTATAACTCTTACCACAGGCACTGCTTTTATAATGTGGATAGGAGAGCAGATTCAGGAATACGGTATAGGCAACGGTATCTCGCTTGTTATAACAGCAGGTATAATCTCAAGGTTGCCCACAGCTTTGGAACAAGTTTTTGCGTTGATATTCGCTCCTGCAAAAAGCATAATAAAGTATCCGTTTTTCACGCTTGCTTTTATGTCAGTGATTGGAGTAGCTGTAGTAGTAGCTGTCATATTAATTACTCAGGGCCAAAGAAAGATACCCGTACAATACGCTAAAAGGATCGTAGGCAGAAAGGTATACGGCGGCCAAAGCACCTACATACCTTTGAGGGTAAACCAAGCCGGCGTTATACCTATAATTTTTGCGCAGTCGATAATACTTTTTCCTGCGACAGTCGCGGGCTTTATCCCTAACGCCGGACTTCAGAGATTCGCAGAAGCTTTAATGAGAGGTCAGTTTTTATACACTATTCTTTATAGCGTGCTGATAATATTTTTCGCTTATTTTTATACGGCTATTACGTTTAATCCCGCGGATGTAGCTGATAACATGAAGAAATACGGAGGATTTGTCCCTGGCGTAAGGCCGGGCAGGCCTACCGCTGAATATTTTGATTTTATAATGACAAGGATTACGCTTCCGGGAGCGATATTCCTGGCTTTTATAGCTGTTTTTCCTGATATGCTTGGCTCGTGGCTTAAGATACCGTATCTTATAGCCAGCTTTTTTGGAGGCACAGCGCTTTTGATAGTAGTTGGCGTTATGCTTGACACAATGAGAGCGGTGGAATCTCAACTTTTAATGAGGCATTACGAGGGTTTTTTAAAGAAGGGTAGAATCAGAGGTAGGAGATAGTTTAGTTTAAAGTTAAAGGTTAATATGCGAATGGTTTTATTAGGACCTCCAGGGGCAGGCAAAGGCACGCAGGCAGTAATGCTTGCAGAGAAAAAAGATTTTCTTCACTTTTCTACAGGTGACATACTAAGAGAAAATGTAAAACAAGGCACCCAGATAGGCAAAAAAGCAAAGGCCTTTATGGAAAAAGGCGAGCTGGTCCCTGATGATATAGTCATAGAAATGATGCTTAATACAATAAAAAACGCGGAACCTGGAAAAAATTTTATCTTGGACGGTTTTCCAAGAACCATATATCAGGCAAAAAAGCTGGATAGCGAATTAGATAAGCTTAAGCTATCGACAGACCTGGTTATATATTTTAAGACCAGCACAAAGATTGTTGTTTTAAGGCTTGCAGGCAGGAGGCTTTGCTCTAAATGCGGGGCGAATTACCACATAGTAAATATGCCTCCAAAAAAACATGGCGTATGCGACAAGTGCGGCTCAGATCTTTATCAGAGAAAAGACGATAGCGAAGATACCATAAGCAAGAGATTAGAGGTTTACGATAGCCAGACAAAAGAACTTATAGATTATTATAAAGCCAAGGGGATCCTTAAAGAGGTTTCAGGCGACCTGGAAGCCCCGAAAGTTTACAGCGAATTATCCGAGATATTAAGCACCTGCGAAATAGATGATAGACCTAAAGTCAGAAAATGAGCTTAGGCTCATGTCTGAAGCAGGAAAAATAGTTAAGCTGATTTTGGAGGAACTTAAATCTTCGGCAAAACCCGGAGTAACTACTGCTGATCTTGAAAAAAAAGCGGTAGAGATAATAAAGAAATCCAATGCCAGATCAGCGTTTCACGGGTACAGAGGGTTTCCGGGAGTTATTTGCACTTCTTTAAATGAGCAGGTAGTACACGGTATTCCGGGAGACAGAGAGCTTTGTTCCGGGGATATCTTAAGCATAGACGTAGGTATTGAAAAAAACGGGTATTACGCGGATAGCGCTATTACAGTACCGGTTGGAGACAAATTAAGCGAAAAAGCCCGTTCTCTTGTAGAAATTACAGAAAAGGCGCTGTTCCTTGGAATAAAAAAAGCGGTAGAAGGAAACAGGCTCTTTGATATTTCAAACGCGATTCAGACCTTTGCGGAATCGCATGGCTATGGAGTCGTCAGAGGATTTGTCGGACACGGCATAGGCAAAAATCTGCATGAGGATCCGGAGGTGCCTAATTTTGGAAAACAGGGCACGGGCATCAGATTAAAAAGCGGGATGGTGCTGGCGATAGAGCCTATGATAAATGAAGGAAGTTACGAAGTAGAAATATTAAGCGACGGCTGGACAGCGGTTACGAAAGATAGAAAATTATCAGCGCATTTCGAACATACTGTGGCAATTACGGATGGAGAAGCAAGGATATTGACATAGGTATAGAGAACGAAGCGAGGATGTATGCCTAAAGAAGAGGCTATTGAGGTTGAAGGTACGGTAGTAGAGTCATTGCCAAACGCAATGTTCAGGGTTGAGCTGGATAACGGTCACAAAGTGCTTGCGCATGTTTCAGGAAAAATGAGGATGAACTTTATAAAGATCCTGCCTGGAGATAAAGTAAAAATGGAACTTTCGCCTTATGACCTGACCAGAGGAAGAATCACCTACAGGGCTAAATAGTTTAAGGTTATTAAATACGAGGAGTATCAGATGAAAGTAAAGGCTTCAGTAAAAGTTATCTGCGATAAATGCAAAATAATAAAGCGTAAAGGCGTTGTAAGGATAATTTGTTCAAACCCGAAGCATAAGCAGAGACAGGGATAATACCATAGTTTAAAGGAGAAATACATGGCAAGGATAGCAGGCATAGATTTACCCAAGGAAAAAAGGATAGAAGTAGCTTTAACTTATATTTATGGCATAGGGCTTCCTCTTTCAACCAAGATATTAAAACAGGCAGGCGTAAATCCTGATACCAGGGCGAAGGACATGAAAGAGGATGAGGTTTCCAGGGTAGCTGCTATTATTCAAAAGGAATACAAGGTCGAGGGCGACTTAAGAAGAGAGATTTCTCAAAATATAAAAAGGCTTATAGATATTGGCTCATATAGAGGTTACAGGCACAGAAGGTCTTTGCCTGTAAGAGGACAGAGAACTAAGACAAACGCGAGAACAAGAAAAGGCCCGCGAAAGACAGTCGGCGTAACAAGAAAAGCCACCAAGGCTGCTCCACCGCCTGAAAAATAACATAACAAGTTAGAGGAGTTTTATGACAACAGAGAAACCTAAGGTAACAAAGAAAAAAATTGTTAAAAATATTACCAGCGGAATAGTGCATGTCCTGGCAACTTTTAATAATACAATAGTCACTATAACTGACAGGCAGGGCAACGCGATAGTGTGGGCCAGCTGCGGGTCCGTAGGTTTTACGGGCTCTAAAAAATCAACGCCTTTCGCGGCGCAGGTTACTGCTAGCGACGCCGCAAAAAAAGCTATTGAGCATGGCCTTAAAGACGTGGAAGTTTTTGTAAAAGGCCCTGGTTCAGGCAGAGAAGCGGCAATAAGAGCTATACAAGCGGCCGGGTTGCGCATAAGCGCTATAAAAGACGTAACGCCTATCCCGCATAATGGCTGCAGGCCGCCGAAAAAACGCAGGGTGTAATTACATCGTCACAGGAAGGCATAAGGAGAATACATGGCAAGATATACAGCATCATCGTGCAGGGTATGCAGAAGAGCAGGCGCTAAGCTTTCTTTAAAAGGCCAGAGGTGTTATACCGACAAATGCGGTTTTGATAAGAGAGGTTACGCCCCAGGACAGCATGGCAAGACCCAGAGAATCAAGCTTTCAAATTATGGTACGCAGTTGAGAGAAAAACAGAAAGTGAAAAAGATATACGGTGTATTGGAGCGCCAGTTTAGAAAGTATTTTCATTCAGCCAGCCGTTCAAAAGGCGTTACAGGCTCAAAGCTCCTGGAGCTTTTAGAGAGAAGACTTGATAATGTTATATACAGGGCTTCTTTTGCTTCCTCCCGGCCCGGAGCAAGGCAGATGGTGATGCATGGCCACGTGCTTGTGAACGACAAAAAGGTGGACATACCTTCTTTTTCCGTGAAAACAGGGGATATTGTGGTTATAAAGCCAAAAGAGGTAACTGTAAAAAGGGTTAAAGAATCCGTTGAGAAATTAAAAGACCGGACTTATCCAAGCTGGATTGATGTGGATAAAGTAGGTCTTAGAGTAAAGATTTCAAGGCTTCCTGAAAGAAGCGACGTAGCGGCTGATATAAAAGAACAGCTGATCATAGAATTGTATTCAAAGTAAGGGGCGGTTACGACCGTCCCCTACATTAAAGGGGGTAACAAATGGGAATAAGCTGGAAGACGTTTGAGATGCCTAAAAGATTAGAATGTGATGAAGCTAGTTACTCCAAGACATATGGAAAATTTATCGCAGAGCCTTTCGAAAGAGGCTTTGGGTCCACAATAGGTAATTCTCTAAGACGCATTCTTATATCTTCTATTGAAGGAACCGCTGTCACCTCTGTAAAGATAGACGGCGTATTGCATGAATTTTCTACAATACCCGGCGTACTGGAAGATGTCCCGCAGATTATTTTAAATATAAAACAGCTGTTTCTTAAATCAGAGTCCCGCACTCCGAAGATACTGCGTTTAAAAGCGTCTAAAAAAGGCGCGGTTACCGCAAAGAACATAATAACTGATGAAACAATAGAGGTAATAAATCCGGAGCTCCATATAGCGACTCTTACAAAAGATACAAGCTTTAACATGGAACTTGAAATAGGCAGGGGCAGAGGATTCGTCCCTTCGGAAAGAAATAAAAAAGAAGGCCAGGTGATAGGCGTAATACCGGTGGATTCCATATTTGCCCCTGTGCGAAGAGTGAGTTATCGCGTAGAAAATACCAGGGTAGGACAGATCACGGATTACGACAAATTAATACTGGAGATATGGACAAACGGCAGCATGGAACCAAAAGACACCATTTTATACGCGTCTCATATATTAAATAAACATCTAGAGGTATTTTTAAAATTTGGACAGATTGTCGTGGAAGATGAGATGCTGGAAGAGGGCAACCAGGAAAATAAGGAATTGATGGAAAAGCTTAAGCTTCCGGTTTCAGAACTCGAGCTTTCCGTAAGAAGCGGCAATTGCCTCAGAGAAGCGCACATAAAAACTATAGGAGAGCTTGTCACGAAATCAGAACAGGAAATGCTCCAATATAGAAATTTTGGCAAGAAATCGCTTCAGGAAATAGCCGAGATAATTAAAAGCATGGGGCTTTCTTTAGGTATGGAAATGCCTAAGGAGAAAGGAAAATAAGGATATAGATGAGACACCACAGACAAAGTGTAAAGTTCGGAAGACAACGCAGTCATTATAAAGCCACTCTTAAGAGCCTGGTTACAGCTCTTATTATCAGCAAGAGCATCTGCACAACAAAGACAAAGGCGAAAGCGACTTCGCGCTTGGCGGACAATCTTATAACTCTCGGAAAAGAAAAAACAGTAACTAACCAGCGCAGCGCATACGCTATTCTGGGAGATAGAAAACTGGTAGCCATGCTCTTTAATGAAATCGCGCCTTTATTTAAAGGCAGATTGGGCGGATATACAAGGGTTATGTTGACTAAAAACAGGCACGGAGACAACGCGCAGATGGCTATACTTGAATTTGTTGAAAAGCCAAAGTCTCTTGAGCCTAAAAAGAAATCTGATAAGAAAGAAAAAAAATCCGCTTCTACGGCAGCCGATGTCAGCGTTGAAAAAGAAGAGAAGATTATTTCTTCTGAGCCAAAGAAAGAAGAGCACAAAAAAGAAGAACACAAAAGAGAAGCGCCGCAGCCCAAGAAGCATGAGAAGCCTATCGGAAGGCCGGGATTCTTTAAGAAATTTTTTGGACGTAAAGGCGATTAAAAAGTGACGCGCGAAGCTTATTAATACTTGCTTCGCGCAAAATAGATACCATACAAGATGAAACTTTCTTCTCGCGCAAAAAGCGTATCTCCTTCGTTAACCCTTGCGATTACAGCCAAAGCCAAGAAGATGAAGCAGGAAGGCCTGGACATTGTAGGTTTTGGTTCAGGCGAGCCTGATTTCGACACGCCGGACCATATAAAGTCAGCCGCAATAAAAGCTATCCAGCAGGGTTTTACAAAATACACCCCGGAATCAGGAACAGACGAGCTTAAAAAAGCGATCTGTGACAAATTCCATAAAGATAACAACCTCTCTTACAACCCGTCCCAGATAGTCGTCTCCTGCGGAGCAAAACACTCTCTTTACAATATAATTCAGGCGGTATGCGAAAAAGGCGACGAAGTAATCATACCTTCCCCTTACTGGCTGAGCTATCCTGAGATGGTGAATCTCGCGGAAGCAAAGCCTATTTTTATTGAGACCAGCGATTCTTCCGGATTCAGAATAACCGCATCTGGCCTGAAAAACTCGATCACAAAAAAGACAAAAGCCCTTATAATAAACAGCCCGTCCAACCCTACGGGAGCTATTTATACAAAAGAAGAGTTAAAAGAAATAGGCAGGATAGCTGCTGGAAACGGAATCCTTATTATCAGCGACGAGATTTATGAAAAGATTATTTTTGACGGCAATTCGCATGTCTCTATAGCGAGTTTGGGCGAAGATATTTTTAAAAATACCGTTGTAGTTAACGGCGTTTCAAAAAGTTTTGCAATGACAGGGTGGAGGATAGGTTATCTCGCCTCGCCTGATAATGAGCTTGTGACAGCCATTAAAAACATACAAAGCCATTCTACTTCCAACCCCGCGTCTATAAGCCAGATGGCAGCTCTGGAAGGGCTTAAAAACAGCGGGACTATCATAGACGAGATGAGAGATGCGTTTGAGAAAAGAAGGAACTACATGGCGGAAAGAATAAATAAAATAAAAGGGCTTTCCTGCCTGAAACCTGAAGGAGCTTTTTATATATTTTTCAACATACATAAAACCGGGTTCTCCAGCATGGAAGTCAGCGACAGGCTGCTGAACGAAGCGATGGTAGCTGTTGTGCCCGGCAAGGTATTTGGTTCTGATAAGCATATAAGGCTTAGTTTCGCCACCAGTATGGAAAATATTAAAAAAGGCATCGACAGAATAGAAGAGTGGTTTTCTAAAAATGGGTAAAACAATAGTAGAAAAAATATTCAGTTCTCATAGCCATAAGAATACCAGATCCGGAGACGTGGTAGTCGCGGATATAGATTTCTGTTTTGGACAGGACGGAACCAGCATGCTTGTTATAGACGCATTCAGGAATCTGGGAGCAAAAAAGGTTTTTAATAAAGATAAATTCCGTATGGTTATAGACCATAGCTCTCCCAGCCCAAGCATCGGCGTTTCAGAGGTGCATAAAAAGATGCGTAATTTCGCTAAAGAGCACGATCTGAAGATGTTCGATATAGGCTGCGGCGTATGCCATCAGGTTATACCAGAATCAGGGCTTGCCACCCCGGGAAGCATTGTAGTAGGGGCTGATTCGCATACGTGCACTTATGGAGCGCTTGGCGCTTTCTCAACAGGCATGGGATCCACTGATGTCGCGGTAGCCCTTGCTACGGGAAAAAATTGGTTTAAAGTGCCGGAAACTATAAAAATAATTCTCAAAGGTAAAACAGGGAAAGGCGTTTATTCCAAGGATGTCATACTTTACATCATAGGAAAGCTCGGCGCTGATTACGCTACATATAAAGCTGTGGAATTTTCAGGGGAGTATATAAAGAATTTAAGCATGGACGGCCGTTTTACCATAACTAATATGGCGATTGAGATGGGGGCTAAATCAGGGCTTATGGAGCCGGATGAGAAAACATATAAATGGCTTAGAGAGCATAGAGCGCAGGGCAGAGGGCAAAGAGTAAAGAATGACAAAAACGCTGTTTACGCGGAGGTGCTGGAGTTTGATGTGAGTAAAATTACGCCACAGGTAGCAAAGCCGCATACCGTAGATAATGTTGTGCCGGTAAATAAGCTTAAGAGCGTAAAGATTGACCAGGCGTTTTTAGGGACTTGCACAAACGGAAGGCTGGAAGATTTAATAATAGCCTATTCTATTTTGAAGAATAAAAAAATAAAAGAAAACGTAAAAATGATCATAGCGCCCGCTTCAAAAGATATCTTTCAGCAAGCAATGTCAAAAGGCATTATTTCAGAATTTGTAAAAGCAGGCGCCTGCGTAGTTGCGCCTGGATGCGGCCCTTGTGTAGGGACTCACAACGGCGTTCTGTCCTCCGGGGAAGCTTGCATCTCAACCGCCAACAGGAACTTTAAAGGAAGAATGGGTAACCCGGACGCGTTTATCTATCTCGGTTCCCCAGCTACTGTAGCGTCTTCCGCCCTGGAAGGCAAAATTACCGATCCGAGGAAGTACATAAAATAGCATAAAGGATAACCTATGGACATAAAAGATCTTCTAAAAACCGCTGTTGAAAAAAATGCGTCAGATCTTCACATTACCGCGGAGTCAGCGCCTATTGTAAGAATAGACGGAAAGCTAATACCTTTGAATTTTCCAAAGATGGACAAGGAGTATTGTAAGCGCCTTGTGTACAGTATACTGGATGATAAGCAAAAGGCGGTTTTTGAGAAAGACTTAGAGCTGGATCTTTCTCTGGATGTCCCCGGGCTAAACAGGTTCAGGGTGAATGTGCATATGCAGAGAGGCGGCGTTGAGGCGGCGTTTAGGCTGGTGTCATTAAAAATAAGAACTGTCGCGGAGTTGGGATTACCTGCTATTGTATCAGAGCTCTGCCATAGAAATCAAGGACTGGTCCTTATTACAGGCCCTACGGGAGTCGGTAAAACTACAACGCTTGCCGCGATGGTAGACCTTATAAATACAGAGCGCCAGGCAATAGTTATAGTAGTAGAAGACCCTATAGAATATGTGCATGTCAATAAGCGCAGTATAATCAAGCAAAGAGAGATTTACGCTGACACCAGGAGTTTCTCAAACGCGTTGATCCACGCATTGAGGCAGGACCCTAATGTTATAGTGGTAGGAGAAATGAGAGACGTTGAGACAATAGCTACCGCTCTTACAGCCGCGGAGACAGGGCATCTTGTGCTGGCGACATTGCATACTTCAGACGCGTCTCAGACCATAGACAGGATTATTGATGTTTTTCCGCCTTACCAGCAGGAGCAGATAAAGATTCAGCTTTCAACCACTTTGCAGGGAATTATTTCGCAGCAGCTATTGCCCAGAAAAGATAGGCCGGGCAGGGTTATCGCGACAGAGGTAATGATAGCTACAAATGCGATAAGAAATCTTATCCGTGAACACGAAACAGCGCAGCTTCTTACTCATATCCAGACAGGCGGCCAGTATGGCATGCATACAATGGATAAATCCCTTAAAACGCTTTACCAAAAAGGGCTTATCGCAGAGGATGTTTTTAAGACCTATATAAAGAATCCGGATGAGGTAAGGATTTTATAAATCCGAACATAGAATTTTTACGAGACTTACATGAAATATATAGCTTATAAATTTGGAAATGATATAAATACGGATTTGATTATTTCCGGCAGGTATAAATTTTCCATAACAGACCCGAATCAGCTTGCCAAGCATGTATTTGAGGACATAGACCCTGAATTTTATAAGAAAGTAGGCAAGGATAAGTTTTTTGTAGTAGCCGGAACTAATTTTGGATGCGGCTCTTCAAGAGAGCAGGCGCCTATGGCTCTTAAGTACGCGGGGTGCCAGGGGGTGCTTGCCAAAAGCTTTGCGAGAATATTTTACAGAAACGCGTTCAATTTGGGCTTGCCTTTAATAGAGTGCGATACAGGCAAGATAAAAAAAGATGACGTGGTAGAATTAGATATTGAAAAGGGAGTCGTTGTCGGCCCTGAGAAACAATACGCGCTGCATATAAAACCATTCACAAAATTCCAAAGAAATCTTATATCCTCCGGCGGCATAGTAAATTACTATAAAAAATACGGGGAGTTGCGAATTGAGTCATAAAGTTACTATCATCCCGGGCGACGGCATAGGCAGGGAAGTCAGTCTTGCCGCTCAAAGATGCATTGACGCTACGGGTGTAAAAATAACATGGGAAGAGCAGATAGCCGGAGAAGAAGCCCTTGCTAAATACGGCTCAGTTTTGCCTGTCCAGGTTCTGGATTCCGTAAGAAAAAATAAGGTTGCTATAAAAGGGCCAATAATGACTCCTGTGGGAAAAGGTTTTAGATCAGTTAACGTCCAACTAAGAAAAGCCCTTGATTTATACGCGTGCCTGAGGCCGTGCAAGTTTATAAAAGGCGTAAAAACAAGATATGCAGATATAAATCTTGTGGTAGTAAGGGAGAATACGGAAGACTTATACGCCGGCATAGAGTTCAGCCAGGGCCTTAAAAGAACAAAAGATATGATAGAGTACCTTGAAGGACAGAGCGGCATTTCAATAAAAGAGGATTCTGCGATAGGCATAAAGCCTATTTCAATAAGCGCATCCAAAAGAATAGTAAAATTCGCTTTTGATTACGCTATAAAAAATAACAGGAAGAAAGTCACGGCTATTCATAAGGCGAATATCATGAAAGAAACCGACGGACTTTTTTTAAGATGCGCCAGAGAAGTCGCCGAGCAATATAAAGGCAAGATAGAATTCGAAGATAGGATAGTTGATAATATGTGCATGCAGCTTGTCCAAAAGCCAGAGCTTTACGATGTGCTTGTATTGCCGAATTTGTACGGGGACATCCTGTCCGACCTTTGCGCGGGCCTTATAGGAGGTTTGGGTATCGCCCCTGGCGCTAATATAGGCGACAACATGGCGTTATTCGAGGCAGTGCATGGCAGCGCCCCTAAGTACGCTGGCATGAACAAGGTTAACCCCACCGCAATGATACTTTCCGGAGTATTGATGCTGCGCTATTTAAAAGAAGAAGCAGCGGCCAATAGGCTTGAAAAAGCCACGGAAGAAATAATAGCGGAAGGAAAATATGTTACTTACGATCTGAAAACAGACCGCAATGATCCAAGCGCTGTAGGCACAAGCCAAATGGCGGACGCGATCATCTCAAAACTAAAAAATCCATAACCCCACCCGCACCCCTGGGGTGCCACCCCAGGGGTGCGGAATAGGTGAATATTATGAAAATAGCTGTTATTGGCGCGGGAAATGTTGGAGCAATGGTGGCGTGCAGGGTTATAGACGCCGGCCTCGCGGATGTAATATTGGTTGATGTGGTTCCTGGTATAGCAAAGGGCAAGGCCTTGGACATTTCTGACGCAAGGCCTGTATTTGATTCTAAATCCGGCATAGCAGGAACTGAAAATTTTGCAGATATAAAAGGCTCTGATATAGTTGTTATCACCGCAGGCTTGGCAAGAAAACCAGGCATGTCCCGCGAAGACCTCCTTAAAAAGAACGCAGGGATAATAAAAGAAGTAGCTGTCCAGGTTAAAAAATACTGCCCGCTATCCATAGTGATCATGGTTACAAATCCTCTGGATGCTATGAGCTATCTTGTGATGAAAATTACAGGATTCAGCCCAAACAAAGTTATCGGCATGGCAGGCGTGCTGGATACAGCCAGATTTGTAAACGCGTTATGGGAAAAAAATCAGGATATTGATCAGGACAAGGTCCTGATGATGGGGAGCCACGGGGATACAATGGTCCCTGTAAATAGATCGGAAAATATTTCTCCGGAAGTATTTTCTGAAACATCTAATCTTGCCAAAAACCGCGGGGCAGAGATAGTAAAACATCTGGGCACAGGAAGCGCGTACTTTGCGCCTTCAGCGTCGGTATTCCTCATGCTAAAAGCCATAATAAAAAATGAAAACAAAACCCTTTGCGCCAGCGCGTATCTTAGCGGCCAATACGGCGAAAAAGACATCTATATAGGCGTTCCGGTAGTCCTAAATTCTTCAGGCATAAAAGAAGTCATAGAAATCCCCCTAACCCCTAAAGAAAAAACCCAATTCCAATCCTCCGCCCGCCAAATCCGAGAAACCATCACCCAATCCCTCCAATAATCTTTACAAAACCGTCATTGTAACAGTGTCAAGTTTATATAATCTTTACACTCTGACAATGTCACTTTTGTAAAGATTATGCGTTTTTTAAAAGCTTTAAAGGCGAGGATTCGCAATATATTCATTGAATAGGTATGCGAATTAGGCTATAATTATTTTCAACGCTATGAATAAATATGATTTAGCTATAATAGGGTCTGGGCCATGCGGGTATGTGGCTGGGATTAGGGCTGCTCAGCTTGGGCTTAAAACCTGTATTTTTGAGAAAGATAAGATAGGCGGGGTGTGTCTTAACTGGGGATGTATACCTACGAAAGCGCTTTCTGCTTCTGCCAACGCGCTTTATAATATAGAACGTTCGTCTGAATTCGGGATAAACGTAAAAGGTTTTGAAATAGACTTTTCAAAGGTCTGCGAGAGAAAAGAGACTATAGTAAAAAAGCTTTCCATGGGAGTGGAAATGCTTTTAAAGGCAAGAAAGCTTGAGATAATAAAAGAAAAAGCGGAGATAAAAAGCCCAACGCTTATAAAAACAGCCTCTCTTGAGATAGAAGCTAAAAATATCTTAATAGCAACAGGCTCTATTCCTTTTGAGCTTCCAGCCTTACCTTTTGACCATAATAATATTTTATCCAGTTCGGATATTTTAGAATTAAAATCTATTCCAAAGAGCTTGACTATAGTAGGCGGCGGAGTGATAGGCTGTGAGTTTGCGTCCATATTCAGGTCATTCGGCTCGGAAATAACAATAATTGAGGCAATGCCACAGCTTTTACCTAACGAAGACGAAGAAATAGCCAGAAAACTGGAACAGATATTCAAAAGAAGAGGCATAAAAGTACTAACTAATACAAAAATCGATAAAGCAAATGACAGCGAAAAAACGTTTATTTGCGTAGGCCGCTCTCCTAATTCAAAAGGCCTTGGCGTAGAAGCGCTTGGAATGGAACTGGACAGGGGCTGGATAAAAGTAGACGAACATTTCAGGACAAATATAAATAGTATTTACGCCGCAGGCGATATAAAAGGCGGGATGTTGCTAGCTCACCTGGCTTCAAAGGAAGGTATTTCCGCTGTGGAAGGCATATGCGGGAATAATTATCCCATAGATTATAATGTTGTCCCAAGTTGTATTTTTACTCACCCTGAGATTGCAAGCGTCGGATTGAACGAAAAGACCGCGAAAGATAAGGGCGTGAATGTAAAATCCAGAAAGTTCTTATTTAGCGCTATTGGCAAATCCCATGTTTTGGGAGAAACAGACGGATTCATAAAGCTGATAGTAGCTACCTCCAGCGATAAAATTTTAGGCGCTCAGATAATCGGATCGCATGCAACAGAACTTATAGCGGAGATTTCCGTATGCGTCCAGTTTGGCGTAACATCCGAGAAACTCGCAAGTGTAATCCACGCCCACCCGACGCTGTCTGAAATAATATGCGAAGTATCCGAAGCGGTACATAACAAAGCAATGCATTCCACTTGACAAAAATGTTAACAAATGTTATACTTTGTTAACAGGAGGAGGTTATATTATGCATACTTATAATCAGCAAACCATGATAGGCGCGAGAATACCCGTTATTCTTAAAGAAAAACTCTCCAAATACTGCTTAAGTAACGGTATTAAAATAAACTATTTTGTTACCCAGGCGATCAAGGAGAGGCTTCAGGAAGAGTTTAGAGCGTTAAAGATTACTAAAGAGGGGGATAAAGAATATCGCAGCGGAAAGCTAAGGCCTATCAAGTCATTGTCAGATTTGGATAAATAATGACAATTACGGCGATTTATCCTACTACGCATTTCATAAAAGCGTACAAAGGCTTGCCAGAAAATATCAAATTATCCGCTAAGCGCAAGGAAGCAATTTTTAAGGCCAATCCTTTTAACTCTATGTTAAAAACTCATAAACTTAAAGGCAGGTTAAGCGATTGCTGGTCGTATTCCGTAGATTACCAGTATAGGATTATTTTTAGATTTATAAACAATGAGTCGGTTATTTATTATGATATCGGCACACATGCTATCTATGAATAAAGCAGGCAGTATGCGAATAGGTGTATTAGGCGGAACATTTGATCCGGTACATAATGGGCACGTATATCTTGCAAAGAAAATCTGCCAGAAATTAGCCCTTGATAAAGTAATATTCATACCAACATATCTTCCTCCGCATAAAAAAGGCGTAAAAGTTACCCCTGCAAAACACAGATACAATATGCTTAAACTTGCCATATCGGAGAATAAAAAGTTCAAAATATCCGATATGGAAATAAAAAGAAAAGGCAGGTCTTATTCAGTGGAAACCCTCAGGCGCTTGAGGAAAAAATACGGCAAAAAAGCCGAACTATTTTTCATAACAGGCTCTGATTCTTTAAAAGAACTTGATAAATGGAAAAATCTGTCGGAAATTCTAAGGCTTTGTAAATTTGTAATCGTAGAAAGGCCTGGATTTAAAGTAAATAGAAAACCTGATGGCTTAATCTTATTGCATATAAATGCAAAGGATGTATCATCCAGCAATATACGTAGTCAAATAGAATCAAAATCAGTAAAAAGCCTAATACCGACCAAGGTAAAGGCGTATATATCTAGGTATAAATTGTACATGCTGCTCATAGTTTCTCTAAGCTGGTTCTTTGCCTCTGGTGTCGCTTATTCAAGCCAAAATGAATCCGCCAGCACTATTGCCAGGTCCCAGGAAATGATAGAAAAGGAAGCATCTCTCAGAGAAAATATAAATAAAAATGATAAAATATACCTAAAAAAAGTCGTTATAAAAGGCGCTACTTTAATAGACAGAGAAAAGATAAGGGAAGTATTGCGGCCTTTTAAAAATTGCTGGGTTTCCAAGGATGATGTTCAGCTAATAATAGATTCAATATCATCGATCTATCAAGAAAAAAGGCTTTCTGAAAAAATAGATGGGGTATCTTATAAAATTAATAAAAATATCCTGAATATTTCAGTAAAAGAAAAAAATAATTAAGCCGTTGACAGAGTGTTTGTTTTGCTTTAATATATGCCTGTCGGTCAGAATGTAGTGACTAATAACAGGTATACTAAATTAAAAAGAGAGGTGGAGCATGAGGATAAAAATTAACTTAACCGGGTTAATTTTTTTTGTTTTTATCTTCATTATTTCAAATACCGGCTTAGCAGTACCGCCTCCTGAGCAGGAAACCGGCGGCCAGGAAAGAATGCGTCAGATGCAGGAGACTGAAAAGGCGTTAAGAGAAAAAATCGAAACAAAAGAAGTTACTCCATCCATAGAAAAAAATCTACCGGAAGCAGCCGCCCCTGAAGCTCCTGGACAAAAGGTTTTCGTAAGAAAGATTAATGTAAAAGGATATATGTTATTTTCTGAGCAAAAAATAAAAGATATCATCACTCCTTTTGAAAACAAAGAGCTTGATTTAAGGGAAATGCAAAAAGTTGCGGATCTTATTACAGATCTTTATAGGTCAAAAGGCTATATCACTTCCCGAGCGTATCTTCCACCACAAAAGATAGGAGAAGGCGTTGTAGAAATAAGTATTCTCGAATCTACCATGGGCGATATCGAAGTTAAGGGCAATCGCTTTTTTAAAGCGAATATCTTTAAAAATAAGATTGCCATGAAAAAAGGCGATCCGTTTAATTATAATATCCTTAAAAAAGGCCTGGTCGCTATAAATGAACGTCCGGACAGAAAAGCCCGCGCGGTATTGATGCCGGCTAAAGAAGCGGGCGGCACAGATACTGTGTTAGAAGTAAAAGATAATCTACCTGTACACGTTCAGATGGGTTGGGATAATTTTGGTTCGCGTTACATAGACCGCAACCGTTACAATACCAGCCTTACCCATAATAATATCACAGGCCACGATGATTCACTGACCTTACAATATCAATTCGCAGATGAAGATGAACAATATAATCTCAGAAGCTTGCGTTATTTATTTCCGGTAAACAATGGTTTGGATATTGGTTTTACTGCTTTGCAGACAAAATCAAGTTTAACAAAAGAATACGAACCTCTGGTATCCCGCGGCAAAAGCACTCTCTACAGTATTTATGCCGCACAATCTTTAATTAAAACAGATAAAACCATACTTAATCTAAATTTTGGTTTTGATTATAAGGATATATTTAATTTTCAATTGGGACAGATGACCAGCCGGGACAGGATGCGCATTATAAAAACATCCCTGGATTTGGATATAAGGGATAAATCAGGCCGCACCATTATCACAAATGAAATAAGCCACGGCATTCCAAATATAATGGGAGGTTTAAAAGAACAGGATTCGACCGCATCGCGCAGCGGTTCTGGCGGAGCGTTTACCAGGGATAATATAAATTTATTAAGGCTTCAAAAAATGCCGCTTGATTCCACGCTTTTATGGAAAAGTCAGTTTCAGTTTTCGCCGTATATCTTAACTTCCTCGGAACAATTTCAAATCGGCGGCATTGCTAATGTGCGAGGTTATCCGGCGGCAGAATACGTAGGAGACTCTGGTTGTTCAATGACATGGGAATATACAATACCTCCTTATGGTATTCCTAAAAATATAAAAGTTCCTCTTTCTAAAGGAACTCTTTATGATTCGCTTAGGCTCGCGGCTTTTTATGATTGGGCAACTGTAGATATGAGAAGACCTGCGACAGGCGAAGAGAAAAATAGGACATTAAGGTCTCCTGGTTGCGGCATTCGTATCAATCTGCCGGAAAATTTTTCTGCCAGGCTGGATTTTGCATGGTCTTGGGACAACGTAGCTTCTGACGGCCATCATTTACACAAATGGGTTGAGATCACTAAAAGCTTTTAATAAGGACAAAATAAACAAAAAAATTGTTGACAAAATCCCTAAAAAAGCTATAATATTAACATAATTTAACATCCTCGATTAAATCAGTTCCTCATTAAAAATTAAAAACAGAAGTAAAATGACCTTAATCAAAAAATCCAACCTTTCTCTAATAGTTTTATTATTATCTTTAAGCGTTACACCTCTGGCATATTGCCTGCCTCAGGATGAACAGGTTGTCTCAGGCACTGCCACTTTTGACCGCCCTACTTCCGACACTCTAAATATTAACACCCCATCAGATAAACTCATTGTCAATTATTCAGGTTTTGACATAGCCAAAAACGAAACAGTTAATTTTAACCAGCCATCAACTTCAGCCATTGCCTTAAACCGCGTAACTGAAGGAACTAATCCTACGCAAATTCTTGGATCATTAAACGCAAATGGCCGTATTTTTATCATTAACCAAAACGGCGTTTTATTTGGCCAAGGTTCAAGGGTTGATGCAGCCGCATTAGTTGCTTCTACATTGGATATTGAAGATACAGATTTTTTAGCTGGAAAATATAATTTTTTTAAAAGCGGCGTAAACGCTTACATTATTAACAAAGGAAACATCACTATAAGAAATGGCGGTTATGTATACCTACTTTCCCAAGCAGTAGATAACCAGGGCTCTATCCAGGCAAATCTTGGAACAATAGTTCTGTCATCCGGTGAAAAAATGACTCTAGCCTTGGATGACATGAATGATATTTCTGTTGCAATCGCTGAAGGCGTAAAAGAAGCAGTATTTGGGCCTGATGGAAAAAAGATAGTTAATGCAGTAAAAAATAGCGGCACCATTTCAGCTAATGGCGGAAAAGTTATTTTAACAGCAAAGGTTTTAAACAATGTTTTTGATTACGCGGTTAATAATACCGGCGTAATTGAAGCAAAGAATGTCATTGAGCATGATGGCGTAATAGAGCTAACTGCAGAAGGTGCGCCTATTATTAATACCGGCACAATCAAAGCAGGCAGGGTTACTATAACTGCCCCAGGTACAGATGTTATTAATAAAGGTACGATAGCTAGTAACGGCTCAGACATCAATCCAAATGGCGGCATAATAGCAATAAGCGCAAATACTATACTGCAAGCTGGCATAGTTACAGCAAATGCCTTAGAAAACGGCACAGCAGGGGAAGTAAGGATAGTTTCTACAACCTCTACAACTATGGATGATAATTCTTCTACAGAAGCGCGTGCTACAGGTATTATAGGTAATGGCGGCAGGATCACAATAGATTCTTTAAAAGGTAAGACCCTAGTTAATAAAGGTGCAGTAATAGATGTTTCCTCAGGTACAACTAACGGCAATGCCGGATATATAGAAGTAGGGGCATTTGACCAAATAGGCTTTTACGGAGTGTTAAACGGCCGAGCACCCCCATGGGCAACCGCTGCGACAGTAAAATTCGTATATCACTCTACCAATGCCCCACCAGTCATCATAATCACAGATAAAGCAGATTATCCACCTTCAGGAACGCCAATAATTTCCGGAGCAGGTTTTAGGCCTAATCAGGAAGTTACCTTAAATATATTCGCCCCAGACGGAACCCAGGCAACCTTAACAACAACCGCAGATGCTAATGGAAGCTTTACCTTAATATATACGCCTGCAACCCTGCAATGGGGGGCTTATTTTGCAACTGGGTCTGATGGGGTAAGAAGTGCGGTAACGATGTTTACGGATACCTCTCCAAAAAATACTAAAATTACAATAGCTAATGTTACTGGCATTTACGGTGGCACAGTTGACCTAACCGCCATACTAAAGGAAGGTAAAAATCCAGTAACTGGAGTAACTATTTCCTTTACTTTTGATGGCAATCTTGTTGGCACAGCTATTACTGATGGCCAGGGCAAAGCCCTTCTTAATGTTAGTCTTGGTGTTATTAATGCGGGTACTCATAATAGCTATATTGGCGCTAGCTTTGCAGGAAATACTAACTACAAAGCTGATAGTGGAACTGCAAAATTAACAGTAGACCCAAAAGCCCTGACAGTCACAGCGAACAGCGCTTCTAAGACCTATGGCCAGGCATATACTTTCGATACAACAACTCCTTCTGCAGATTTTAGCGTTAGCGGATTAGTAAATTCTGACTCAGTAGACAGCATTACCTTAACCAGCGCAGGAGCGGCAGCAACAGCCGCTGTTGGCACTGGTTCATACGCAATAACTCCTAGCGCAGCATCAGGGACCGGCTTAGATAACTATACAATCGGCTATACTAATGGTACATTGACGGTAAATAAGGCTGTCTTAACAGTCACAGCAGCTAATAAATCAAAAGCTTACGGTGCAGCTTTACCGACATTGACCTATACCTATACAGGCCTTGTGAATGGGGACATTGCTACTGACACGTTACCTACAATAACTACTACAGCAACTGCTGCAAGCCATGTGACCGGTTCTCCATATCCCATAACAGCGAGCGGCGCAGCTGATGCAGACTATACGATTTCTTATACGGCAGGGGCTTTGACGGTAACACCTGTTGTCTTAACAGTCACAGCAGATAATAAATCAAAGGTCTACGGCGCAAATGTACCAGCTTTGACCGTCAGCTATTCTGGTTTCGTGCTTGGAGATGATTCTGGCGACCTAAACACAAAGCCAACAGCTAGCACGTCAGCCACAAAATCCAGTTCAGTCGGTAACTACGATATTACAGCATCCGGCGGGGCTGATAACAACTACTCATTCAGTTATGTAAAAGGCACACTAAATATAACCAAGGCTCCTCTTACAGTCACAGCAGATAATAAATCAAAGGTCTACGGCGCAAATGTACCAGCTTTGACCGTCAGCTATTCTGGTTTCGTGCTTGGAGATGATTCTGGCGACCTAAACACAAAGCCAACAGCTAGCACGT
>Ga0247842_10001202_pt1 | contig 44822 bp, 52 predicted proteins | sample LaCruzMarch2015__3_FD_192411 | JGI IMG/M metagenome (GOLD analysis project Ga0247842, IMG submission 192411) | Freshwater microbial communities from meromictic Lake La Cruz, Castile-La Mancha, Spain - LaCruzMarch2015_19m | ecosystem: Environmental > Aquatic > Freshwater > Lake | place: Spain...
TCGAGACGCCGGCGTTCGCCGCGGGAACGCGGGGCGTTGCTGAGGCCGTGGCGACCTCGGGTGCATTCAGCGTGATCGGCGGTGGGGAGACGGGCGAGGCGTTGCAAGAGATGGGGTACGCGGACCGCGTGAGCTTCGTGTCAACCGGCGGCGGTGCATGCCTGGCATACGTGCGCGGGAAGACCCTGCCCGCACTGGCTGCGCTTGAGAAGTAGGTTGGCTGCGGCGAATCGGCTCGATATACTTGGACGTGTTGCGGGCATAGCTCAGTTGGTAGAGCATCAGCTTCCCAAGCTGAGGGTCGCGGGTTCGAATCCCGCTGTCCGCTTTGTTCTCTTGTCTTTCCGACCGGCGACGTGCGCCACTCGTGGGAGGCGGCGGTGGAAGAGCGCCCCAGTCCAGCAACGCTCCTGAGCCTTGAGTCGTTGTGTGCTCGCGCCAAGGGCTGCACGGCCTGCGCGCTCTCTGCCACGCGGACGAACGTCGTGTTCGGAGAGGGTGCCGTCCAGGCGCGGCTGATGATGGTTGGCGAGGGGCCGGGGGAAGTGGAAGACACGACGGGCCGGCCGTTCGTCGGGCCGGCTGGGCAGAAGCTCGATGAAGTGATGGACTCGGTCGGCCTTCGCCGCGAAGACGTCTACATCACCAACATCGTCAAGTGCCGCCCGCCGGGCAATCGCGTCCCAGCGCGAGGCGAGATGGAGACGTGCTCGCCATATCTCGAGGCGCAGATCGCCCTCATTCAGCCGTCGCTGATCGTTGCGTTGGGGAACACGCCAACCCAGTGGTTCCTTCCAGACGCTCCCGGGATCACTCAGTCGCGCGGGTCGTTCTTCGCCTGGCGGGGTGGAATCCTCGTGTTTCCGATGTTCCACCCAAGCTACCTGCTTCGCTATCCGTCGAAGGAGAAAGGAAGCCCGAAGTACCTCACGTGGATCGACGTCCAGAAGGTCAAGGCGTGGCTCGACGAGCAGGGTTCGGTGACGGAGTCCTGAGGCCGCCGAGAAGCGAGGCCCAGCGCGGCGGCGGGCGGTAGGGTCTTCGTTCAAGCGGTAGACGGAACTCTGTCTTCTGGCAGGTCTTGCGTTTGACGGGCCTGGGCTCATCACGTATAGTCAACACCGCGTTCACCATCTCCAGAACCGGAAAGGAAGGGCATTCTTGGCACGGAAGAGGATCTACGAGATCGCTCACGAACTAGGCGTTTCGAGCAAGGACCTGATTGCCAAGCTCGAGGAGATGGGGATGGCCGGCAGGAAGGCGGCGAACTCCGTCGAAGACGAGGAGTACGCGCTGATCGTCCGCTTGTGCAAGGAGCCCGCGAAGCCGGCGGCAGGCGCGGAGACGCAGGTGCCAGTGGCACAGGTGCCAATGGCACACGCGCCAATGGCGCAAGCGCCCGTGGTGCAAGCACCGTCCGCGCCGATCGTCACTCCGGCGCCGGGGCCGAGAAAGCCGGCGGCGCACGGGCCGCGTCACGGGGCGCCGCGGCCGCCAATCGTGTCGGTCCTTGGGCACATTGACCACGGCAAGACGACGCTACTCGACGCGATCCGGCACTCGCATCTTGCGGCCAAGGAGGCGGGTGGCATCACGCAGGGCGTCGCCGCCTACCAAGCCGATCTCGGCGGACGCAGGATCACGTTCATCGACACACCTGGGCACAAGGCGTTTACCGGAATGCGAGCGCGCGGCGCGAGTGCCACCGATATCGCTATTCTTGTCGTAGCCGCGGACGACGGTGTGATGACGCAGACCATCGAGGCCATCGATCACATCAAGGCCGCGGGGATTCCGATGATCGTGGCGATCAACAAGGTGGACAAGGCGAACGCCGACGTGAACAAGGTCATGGGGGACTTGGCCAAGCAGGGGTTGACGCCAGAGGCATGGGGAGGCGACACGATCGCCGTGGAGATCTCCGCCCTGCAGGGCACGAACGTGGAAGACCTGCTGGAGATGATCCTCCTCGTGGCGGAGATGGAGGATCTGCGAGCCGATCCGAAGGGCACTCTGGAAGCGGTCATCATCGAGAGTCATCTCTCCCCGGGTCGGGGCCCCGTCGCGACCGTGATCGTTCGCGATGGCACGCTCCGCGAGAAGGACTGGGCCGTTGCCGGGTCGACCTACGGACGTGTCAAGGCTCTGCTTGATGAGACAAGCCGGCGCGTGGTGGAAGCGAAGCCCGGGGACGCCGTCGAGGTCCTGGGGTTCGACGAGGTTCCGGCGGTCGGGACGAGGATCGTCGTTGCCAAGGACCAAGCGGCAGCGAAGCGAGCGGTGGAAGCAGCCAAAGAGGAGCAGAAGCCAAAGCGCGTGCGGCGCGTCATGACGTTCGACGAGCTGCTGGAGGAGGCGGGAGAGAAGGTCCGCCTTCAGCTCATTCTGAAGGCCTCATCCACCGGTGCGCTCGAGGCGGCTCGGCGAGAGCTGGAGTCCTTGAGCATTGACGGCGTCGAGCTCTCGATTCTGCACGCCGGCGTCGGCGCGATCTCCGAGAGCGACGTCCTGCTTGCCATGTCCGTGGAAAACGAGTCCTTCGTCGTTGGGTTCGGCGTGAAAGCTGATGGCAAGGCCGCGAAAGCGGCGGAAGAGCACGGCATCCTTGTCTTGACGTACGACATCATCTACGACCTCGTCGATGAGATTGAACGAGCCCTCAAGCGGAAGCTCGCCCCGGAGTTCGAGGAAGTGGTCGTGGGGTCCGTCGAAGTGCGGAATGTGTTCAAGATTCCGACGGGCAAAGTGGCCGGCTGCTTCGTTGCGGACGGGAAGGTGACCCGGAAGAGCCACGTGCGGGTCCTGCGCGACGCCCAAGAGGTGTTCGTGGGGGAGATCGCGTCGTTGCGACGGTTCGAAGACGATGTTCGCGAGGTCCTGACGGGGCGGGAGTGCGGCATTCGTTTCAAGGACTTTGACGACGTGCAGGTTGGCGATCGGCTTGTCGTGTTCGATCTCAAGGAAGTGGAGCGCTAGGGAGCGATGAGGGTCGGGCTGCTGACGCTCTCGTACCAGTTGTTCGGGCTGCGCTCCATCAAAGAGAGGCGCGCGATCGTGAAACACCTTGTCGCGCAAGTTCACGCGCAGGGGCCGGCGTTCGCCGTCTGTGAGATCGATCCGGACGGTGGCCTTCACCGTGCGTCGATCCGCGTGGCCCATCTCTCGTCCGACTCTGTGCGCACAGCGTCAGCGCTCGCGCACTTGTGCGAGAAACTTGAGCGCGGCGACGGCTACGAGGTCACCGGCGCGGAAACGGAGATGCTTTGAGTGGACGGAAGAACGCGCGGCTGCGCGAGGACATTCAGCGCGAACTGTCAGGCATCCTGGAGTTCGAGAGCCGCGATCCGGTGGTCCGAGACGCATTCCCGACGCTGATGGACGTGCGGCTCACGGTGGATGGCCGCTACGCCAACGTCTACGTCGCAATCGCCGGCGACGTGAGCCGGGACGACGTGGCGAAGGCCCTCGCGCACGACCGCGGCTTCTACCGAAGCATGCTTGCCGATCGTCTTTCCCTACGCCACACGCCGGAGCTCCGATTCGTCATGGATGAAACCGTGGAGCGCTCGCTGCGGCTTGAGTCGCTGCTGCGCGACGACGACGCGGAGATCCGTCCCGCGGAGGAGAAGGCGAGCCGGGAAGGGGTGGATGAGGATGGGGTCTCATGAACCACGACCTGGACATTGCGCGATCCGTTACGCCGCGGCCGATCGCGGACGTTGCGGCTGACCTCGGACTGACGAGGGACGAACTCATTCTCTTTGGCGACATCAAGGCCAAGGTCCGGCTGTCGGCGTACGCGGATCGCAGCGGGATGCCGAACGGGGTGTACGTCGACGTCACGGCCATCACCCCAACGCCGCTCGGAGAGGGGAAGACGACGACGACCATCGGCCTCGTTCAGGGCCTCGCCCGAAGGGGAAAGCGGGCCGTGGCGTGCATTCGGCAGCCATCGCAGGGTCCGACGTTCGGCATCAAGGGAGGGGCGGCGGGAGGAGGCCGCGCCCAAGTCGTTCCGATGGAGGACCTGAATCTCCATCTGACGGGCGATTTCCATGCTATCACCGCGGCCCACAACTTGATCGCCGCGGCGCTCGATGCGCGGCTGATGCACGAGCGGGACTTCAGCGATCAAGGCTTGGCGGCTCGCGGGCTCAAGCGACTGCGCATCGATCCGCACAGCATCGTGTGGCGCCGGGTCGTGGATACGTGCGACCGAGCCTTGCGGAACGTCGTGATCGGCCTGGGGGCGAAGGGGGACGGTGTTCCTCGTCAGTCGGGGTTTGAGATCACTGCGGCGTCCGAACTCATGGCCTGCCTGGCGTTGGCCGACGATCTCGTCGACCTGCGCAGACGCGTCGGGCGAATGGTCGTTGCCTACAGTGTGGACGGGCAACCGGTGACGGCGGAGGACCTAGGCGTGGCTGGGGCCGCAACGGTGTTGATGAAGGACACGGTGAACCCCACGTTGCTGCAGACTCTCGAGGGGCAGGGCGTGTTCGTTCACGCCGGCCCGTTTGCCAACATCGCGCATGGCAACTCGTCGATCATCGCCGATCGTATCGCTCTCAAGGTGGCCGATCTCGTGGTCACAGAGTCCGGATTCGGCGCCGACATCGGGATGGAGAAGTTCTTCGACATCAAGTGTCGAACGAGCGGGCTTGTGCCCGACGCGGTCGTGCTTGTGGCAACCGTTCGTGCGCTGAAAATGCACGGTGGAGGCCCCCGTGTGTCGCCGGGGAAACCGCTTCCGGAACCGTACGGGCGCGAGGATCTGGGGCTCCTCGAAGCGGGTCTCCCGAACCTGATCCGTCACCTGGAGATCGTACGAAAGTTCGGCGTGCCCGTCGTCGTCGCGGTGAACCAGTTCCCGGAGGACGCGCGTCGCGAGCTGGAGAGGCTGCGGCGAGCGGTGCACGAGACAGGTGCCGTGGTCGCCGTTGCCGACGCTTGGGCAAGGGGCGGCGAGGGGGCGCTCGAGCTCGCTGATGCGGTCATGGACGCAGCGGCGAGGCCGAAGACTTTCCGCTTCCTGTACCCTCTCGACGCTCCGCTGCGGCAGAAGATCGAGACCATTGCACGTGAGATCTACGGTGCGGATGGCGTCGACTACAGCGAGGCTGCGCAGAGAGACATCGAACGGTGCGAGAAACTGGGTTATGGTCGGCTTCCTGTGTGCATGGCCAAGACCCACCTCTCGTTGTCGCATGACCCCTCTCTCAAGGGCGTGCCGACGGGCTTCACGCTTCCCATTCGCGAGGTTCGCGTCAGCGTCGGCGCCGGGTTCGTTTATCCGCTCTGCGGGGAAATGCAGACCATGCCTGGCCTGCCAGCGCATCCGGTGTTCATGGACATGGACATCGATGCCCAAGGCGAGCTCAGGGGCATCTCCTAAGCTGTTCTCAGCGAGCGCCGACGTGTCCGTCTGCCAGAGGCGGTCGGTATTGCTGCGGCGGTTCCTGAGGTGTATGGTCACAGCGATGAATAGGCGAGAGCAGATCGACATTCAAACGCTGTTCGCCCGCCACCCGTTTGCGAGGGTGATCCTCGACCGGCTTGGAGCGGCGGGCCACGAGGCGGTCCTCATTGGCGGCGTGGTCCGCGACGGTCTTCGCTCTCTTTGGGGAGACGACGTGCTGTACCCTCCCGTCGACGTCGACATTGCAACGTCGGCTGTGCCCGCGGAGATACGCAGCCTGTTCGCCGGACACCCGATCGTCGGCGTCGGCGAGGAATTCGGCGTGATCGTCATTGTCTCGCCCGACGGGCGGCCTTACGAAGTCGCGACCTACCGAGTCGAGGGTGAGTACGACGGACGGTGGCCGGCGCGCGTCGAGCTCGTCCGCGATCTGGCGGGAGACGTGCGCCGACGGGACCTGACGATCAACGGGTTGGCCGCGACGCTCGATGGGTGCGTGATCGATCTCGTCGGGGGGATAGACGATCTGCAGGCGCGGCGCGTCCGCGCGATCGGTGACCCGAGCGTCCGCTTCGCAGAGGACTACCTCCGCATGTTGCGGGCGATCCGCTTCGCGTGTCAGATCGACGGTGATCTCGATGGTCCGACGGCGGAGGCGATCTCCGCCCATGCGGGGGGGCTGACGGCCATTTCTGGCGAGCGGATTCGCGACGAACTTCTGCGCACTCTGGCCACCCCGCGGGGGTGCCGTGGCGTGGAGCTTCTCGATCGACTGGGACTTCTAGCGCACGTGCTCCCGGAGCTAGGCGAGGGGAAGGGGGTGCCGCAGCCCGAGGCGTACCATCCGGAGGGGGATGTGTTCGAACACACTCTGGCGGCGATGCGAGTCGCCGATACGTTCATCCGTGACCCCATGGTGAAGCTGGCCGTGCTCCTCCACGACGTCGGGAAGCCGCAAGCCTTGGTGAGGAATGAGGGGGCGAACATGGGCGGGCACTGTGCGCTCGGCGCCTGGCAAGCGAAGCGGATCGCGCACCGTCTTCGCCTGAGCCGGGCGGACACCGGGCGGCTCACGTTCCTCGTCAAGAATCACATGCGGATTGCCGACTTCCCCGAGATGGGGCGAGGAAAACAGGTCCTCTTCCTCACGGAAGGGGAAGTGCCCGACGTCCATCCGTTCGGCGAGCGATACCCGCGGTTCTTCGAGCTCCTACAAGTTCTCGTGGCGGATTGCGAAGCGAGCGCGCATCGAGCCGCGGGATGGGGGCCGATTCTGGAAGAGACGTTGCGGGTGGTTCTCCACGTCGAGCGGGTCGGCAACCTACAGCGTGCTCGCGATCTCGTGGACGGCCACGATCTCAGCCAGCTTGGATTAGGCGACGGCCCGGAGATGGGGCGGGTGCTCGGCATCCTGCACGATCGGATCCTCGCGGGTGAGATTGCGTCGCGCGACGAGGCGCTCGCGGCCGCGCGGTCTCTCCTCCGCGGCGACCACGGGACGTTCGGGGGGCACTGACGGGACAGTCGGCCTCCATGCGCTCTGCCGGCTCCCGTACCGTGTTCCGTGCACCGCAGACGGTCGTCGAATGGGGACAACTAGCCGTCTAATGGGCGAGGGGAGCCATGGGGACGCCACTCAACATCAGCAAGGACCTCGAACTGGATCTGGAGAGTCTTATTGGGCAGTGCGTTGCGATCCTCGGCATTCGCGGATCGGGCAAGTCGAACACCGCGGGGGTCATCTTCGAAGAACTGCTCAACAACAACTACCCGATGTCCATTGTCGATATCGAGGGTGAGTACTTCGGGCTGAAGGAGAAGTACGAGGTCCTTGTCGTCGGGACCGGTGACGGCGTCGAGATCGAGATCGACGCGGGGTGCGCGGCGGAGATCGCCGCGGTCAGCATGGAGAAGAACGTGCCCGTCGTCCTCGATCTCAGCGGATTCCTTTCGGAAGAGAGGAACGAGGTGTTGATGGAGTACCTCTCTAGCCTGTGGAGTCTGGCGGGGACCCTGCGGCGTCCGTACATCATCGGCATTGAGGAAGCGCACGAGTTCATTCCGCAGGGCGTGAAGACGGAACTGAAGGAGATGATCTCCCGCATTGCGCTGCGCGGCCGGAAGCGCGGCCTGGGCGCCATCGTCGTGTCGCAGCGCAGCGCCAAAGTGGAGAAGGACGTCCTCAGCCAGGCAGGCATGCTGCTTCTGCATCGCGTGGTCCACGAGGTGGACATGCGCGTCTACAGCGAACTGCTTCCGTGGCGCAAGAGCGAAGTGAAAGAGATCATCGGATCGCTGGAGACCGGCAACTGCATCTTCATGAACGGCGAGACGGTCCGCCCGATCTACGTCCGAGAGCGCGCCACCTTCCACGCCGGGTTCACGCCCTCGCTGGAGGCCGTAGCGACGCCCGAGCTGAAGCAGGTCAGTGCATCGATCATCGAGGCCATCGAACGAGCGCGCGAGGGACGAGGACGGCGGACGCGGACGCAGGAACTCGAGGAGCAGCTGGCGCGGTTGCAGGAGAAACTGACTCAGAAGGAAGAGAAGATCGACGAGCTGGAAGAGACAGCGCGGACGCTGGGGTACATCAAGGTTGAGGTTCCCCAAAGCCCGCCGCCGGACGTCGCTCGCCGGGACTCCGCTCCGCAGGAGGCCGTGAGCTCCGGATTCGTCCCCCACCTGATGGGCACAACGCGGTGCGACTCCGCTCTGGGGAGATCGACGGCGCGCGAACGCGTCGCGTCGGAGACCGGCTGGGGAGTCATCGACGTGGCACCCGCCGTTCCTGCGAGCTCCTCGTCGGCCCTTCCCCCGGCCGTTCGACGGCACATCGACCGCCTCATCGCGCGCGTCGAGCGTCGAAGCCTGCTAGAGCGGCGCGTCTTGGCATTCCTCTTCGAGCATGCGCCCGGTTCGTACACGGCGTCGCAGATCGGTGCGTGGACCCACTGCGCGCGGGAGATGATCGAGGACGAGCTCCCTCGCGACCTGCTCGAGGCGGGTCTGATCGCTCGCGAGAGAAGGACGGACGGGCTCCGCTTCCAAAGCCGACTCAAGACGTTTGTCAGTGGTGAGTTCGCAGTCTACTTGCCCGACATCGGCGAGAGCGGCCTTCATGCGGTCACGAGACAGCTCTCCGACCGCCTCATCGATGTTCCCTAAAGCTTGACAGGAAGGCGCCATCGCATCTGTCCGGCAACTCAGCCGTTGACCGATATCGGTTTTTCTGTCATAATCTCGTTGGAAGGGGGAGCCGATGAAGATCAAGATCGCTGAGCGGCACAGTCATGCGGAGTCGAGCGGGGCTTTGCGGGCGTATGTCATCGAGAAGACAGAAGCGCTCGAGCGGTTCTTCGACCGAATCATCAGCGTGGACGTGGTCCTGTCCGCGGAGAAGGAGCGGCAGACGGCCGACTTCCACGCGCACCTGACGAACAAGAAAGTCATCACGGCACGCGAAGAGTCCACGGACATGTACGCGTCGGTGGACAAGGCCGTGGATCGGCTTCGCCGCCAGTTGGTCAAGTTCAAGGACCAACTCGCCGATGTCAAGGTGAGGGGTGGGGGAGCGGACGACGAAGGCGGCGAAGATGCCGAGCGAAAGGCCGACAAGCAGATCATTCGTACCGAAACCCACTTCTTCAAACCGATGACGTCCGAGGAGGCAGCGCTGCAATTGGAGGCAATCGAGAAGGGGTTTCTCGTCTTTGTGGATGCGGAGACGGACGAGGTCGCAATCATCTACCATCGGCGCGACGGCAACTACGGGTTGATCGAACCGCGGCGGTAGGTCTGAGAGCTGGGGGAGGAATCGGGGTAGGATTTGGCTAAGGTTCTCGTCCTGTTCTCGGGCAGCTTGGCGAGCCGCGTCGCGGCTACGCTTGCGCAACGCCATCCAACCGTGGATTCCGTTCATCTACTTCACTTTCGGTCTCCTTTCGCGGCAGAGACGGAGGAGCTGCGGGATCTCGTCCGAGAGGAGTGGTCGGGGACCGTCCTGCGAACCCAGTCTCTGAAGCGAGAGTACCGGAGGTTCGTCGAATCGGACGCAGAGCCGTTCTCGCTTCGCCAAGCGTGCATTGAGTGTCGCGCGCTCCTCGTTGCGCGCTCTGTTCGGTACATGGAGCGTGTTGGCGGCGACTTCTTGCTCACGGGAGAACGACTGGGGCGGCACGGTCTGGGCCGCGAGGAGATGGACTGGCTGGCCGACCGATGCGGCGTTCAGGGTCGAATCCTCAGGCCGCTTTGCTTCCGCCCTGGGCGCAGAACGGTCGATTTGGAGACGTGGGCGCGACTGGATGGCGCCGAGTCCCCCTACACCATGGACGACGAGGACCTTGCGGGGCTTGCGGCGGATCTTCACCTCCGAACGGGAAACCTCATGGGCTCCTGCGGGCGCTGCAAGTTGACCGTGCCCGGTTTCGGGGAGCGCGTGGCGAACCTGTTCGCAGAAGAGGGGTTCACGTTGAATGGCCTCCGGCTCCTCGACTTTGCCCTCTACTACAAGATCGAGCCGGGGGCGAAGGTCGTCCTCGCCGTTCTGGAGGAAGAGAAGCGCGAACTGCAGAACCTCTTCCTTCCCGGGGACTTGCGAGTCTACCCCTCCACTCCCCATGGTCCGATGGCGCTCGTTCGGACGAACTGGGAGGAGAGGACGGATGCCGAGAGAGCGCGCATCATTGAGCTGGCCGCATGCATCACGGCAACGCACACGAGCGGTGGGCGGTGCGCGTCCGTGCCGATCTACTATCGCCTGGAGAGCGACGATGAAACGCTCTTGGTGAACGCGAAGGCCCTTGGGTCGGCCCACGAACTCCTGGAGATCCCGGGCGTGCAGGGGATGGCGCTTCTCGCAGAGGAACCGACTCCTGCTTGACAGACGGCGCGCGGAGGCTATACTCGACCCACCATCCGGACGAGGGGTGCGCGGCTTCAGGGGAGGGCGTCTGGTTTTCCCCGTGATCGCGATCGATGAGAGTGAAGACAGCGGTGCTAGCCCTGCAGGACTAGGGCGGGGCAATTATGCCTTTTTACCGGTACGAGTGCGCGGGCTGCAAGGGCGAGTTTCGCGTCCTGCGACGAAATGATGATGGGAGCTCGGCTTCATGTCCGCATTGCGGCAGCCTTCAGACGAAGCGCCTCCTCCCGCGGATCGGCGTGATCTACAAGGGCACGGGGTACTACTCCACGGACTATCGGAGGACGAAGGGCGGAAGCACGTCGCGTTCGGGCTCCGCGGAGTCGACGTCCGTGGCTGACGACTAGGGTGAACGAAGCAGCCGCGCTGCCTGGTGCTGCTCCTACAGTGACGAGGAGAGGTGAGGCGAGTGATTGCCGGCGATGACATCCGTCGCATAAAGCTACAACTGGCTCCGCCATCGGTGATTCTTGGCTGGTCGCACGGAGAGATCACGGAGTCCGAGACGATCAACTACCGGACGCATCGCGCGGAGCGGGGAGGCTTGTACGCCGAGGAGATCTTCGGGCCCGCCAACGACTACGAGTGCGCGTGCGGCAAGTACAAGGGCAAGAAGTACGAGGGGATCACGTGCGAGAAGTGCCACGTCCTCGTGACGGATTCCTCCGTTCGGCGCATCAACATGGGCCACATCCAGCTCGCCAGCCCGGTGGTCCACTTCTGGTTTCTGAAAGGGGTCTCCAGCCTGCTCAGCCGCCTGTTGGGTCTGAAGCGGCGTGAATTGCAGCGGATCGCATACTACGAGACCGAGCCGCTTGAGCAGGCGCTGTACATCGTGACAACCTCCGAGAGCAAGGACGTGCGCCCGGGCGAATCGTTGTACACGTCCGAGCACGCCATCCTCTCCCAGGCGCTGAACTTCGAAGTCGAGCCGGCGTACTACATCGACGAGGCGCCCCGCGTTCTCGCGGAAGAGGGCGGGCGAGTCACGATCGAGGAACGGCAGCTCACGAACGGCGAGCGCATCCGTTCGGTCATCATCGGGGGCCAGGAGTACCCGATGGTGGGCGACGCGGAGATCATGCTGGAGGACGGCGACGAGGTCGAAGCGGACACGGTGATCGCCGAGCGTCCAGTCGGCGAAATGTGCTCCAAGACGGCCTACGACATGCTTGTAGATCGATACGGCGCCGTGACGGGGGAAGCTCTGGAACGCGAGGTCCTCGACAGCCTCGCGTTCATCGTCACGCGCGTCAAGGGTCGAAGCGTCTCCCTCTGCCTCGGGGATCGATTGACGTACCTCGAGAAACGGGCGTACGAACGCATCTATCCCGATGGCTTCACGGCCGAGACCGGCGCTGCCGGCATCAAGGGCATCCTCGAGTCGCTCGACATCGAGGAGCTTTACGCTTCCCTGACGGAGGAACTGCGCCTGGAGAAGGGCATCGGCAACCAGCGGCGCCTGATGAAACGGCTTGAGGTCGTCGACCAACTGCGCCGCTCCGGCAACAACCCGCAGGACATGATCCTGGACGTTATCCCGGTGCTGCCGCCCGATCTGCGACCGATGATCCAGCTTGAGGGCGGGAAGTTCGCCACGACGGACCTCAACGACCTCTATCGCCGCATCATCAACCGCAACAATCGGTTGAAGAAGCTCGTCGACATGGGCGCCCCGGAGGTGATCCTGCGGAACGAGCGACGGATGCTGCAGGAGGCAGTCGACGCTCTGATTCACAACGAGAAGAAGGAGAGCCCGATTCGCGGCCGCGACAACCGCCCGCTGAAGTCGCTGTCCGAACGCATTCATGGCAAGCACGGGCGTCTGCGCCGGAACCTGCTGGGTCGGCGCGTCGACTACTCCGGGCGCGCGGTGATCGTCGTCGATCCCAAGCTGAAGCTCGCCCAGTGCGGAATTCCGAAGAAGATGGCGCTCGAGCTGTTCAAGCCGTTCATCCTGCACTACCTCGAGACGACGACGTTCTCGGACTTTGACGAGATCAAGAACCGCGCTCTAATGGGGGAAATGCCTGAGGTGTGGGACATCCTCGACAAGCTGATCAAGAAGCACCCGGTGCTCCTCAACCGAGCGCCGACGCTGCACCGGCTCTCCATGCAGGCGTTCGAGCCGATCCTTGTCGACGGAGAGGCCATCCATGTCCACCCCCTCGTGTGCCCGCCGTACAACGCGGATTTTGACGGCGACACGATGTCGGTGCACCTGCCTCTCTCTCCGGAAGCGATCCGCGAGGCGAGAGAGTTGATGGCCGCGCCGCGGAACATCCTTTCGCCCTCGAGCGGCGAGCCGATCACGCTGCCGACGCAGGATCCGATCTTCGCCTTCTATTTCCTGACGCTCGAGGAGCCCGAAGGGAAGGGAAAAGGCAAGGCGTTCCGCGACATCGACGAGGCTCGAAGGGCATTCGAGACGGGCGTGCTCGGGCTGCATAGCCAGGTCAAGATCCGCATGGACGGGAAGATCGTTGACACGACGCTCGGCCGCGCTGAGGTGAACCGAGTGCTTCCCGAGCCGATTCGGGACTATGGAGTGGTGGTCGATCGTCGAGGCGTGAAAAAGATCGTCATGCGCTGCTTCCACGAGTACGGGTGGGAGAAAACGGCGGAGGTCCTGGACGATCTGAAGGACCTGGGATTCAAGTACGCCACGTACGCCGGGTTGACGATCTCGCTCAAAGACTGCCTCATCCCGGACGAGAAGGTGGGCATTGTGCGTGAGTCCCAGGCGGCCGTGCTCCGCATTGAGACCATGTTCAAGATGGGACTGTCCACCGAGGACGAGCGGCGCGATGCGGTCATCCGCATCTGGCGTCGCACGGTCGACGACGTGGAGCGGGCGACGATGGAGAACCTTCGCAGTCACCTGTTCAATCCGGTCTACGGAATGGTCATGTCGGGTGCACGAGGCGGTCCGGACCAGGTCAAGCAGCTGTGCGGCATGCGCGGGCCGATGGCGGGACCCTCGGGAGAGATCATTGAGCGGCCGGTCATCTCGAACTTCCGCGAGGGTCTGGACATGATGGAGTACTTCATTTCCACCCACGGTGGGCGCAAGGGCGCGGCGGACACGGCTCTGAAGACGGCCGACTCCGGTTACTTGACGCGTCGGCTCGTCGATGCCTCGTCGGACACGATCACTCGCGAGATCGATTGCGGCACGACGCAAGGTGTGGACATCGATCCGTTCCGGTTCAGCAAGTCGGAGATCATGGAGGCCATCGAAGAGCGGATCTACGGACGGGTCACGGCGTTGCCGGTCATCGATCCATCGAGTGGCGATGTCGTCGCGGATGCCAACCAGTGGATTACCCGGGAGATGTCGACGCTGATCGGCCAAATGGAGTGCGAGCTGTCGACCACGAGTGCGGCCGGCCGCGAGCGCATCATGAACACGAAGAGCATGCAGGACGTCAGGGATCCGCACTCGGGGCGCGTTCTCGTTAGGGCGGACGAGACGGTCACGGCGCGTCTCCTCGAGGCGCTGCGCGGGGCGAAGATCAAGAAGATCCGCGTCCGGCCCCGCATCGTCATCCGCTCCGCGATGACGTGCGAGTCGACGGGCGGCGTGTGCCAGCTGTGCTATGGCTACGACATGAGCAACCACCAACCCGTGGCTTTGGGCACAGCGGTGGGCGTGATCGCGGCGCAGTCCGTCGGCGAGCCAGGGACGCAGCTGACGATGCGGACGTTCCACACCGGCGGAGTCGCTGGAGAGGACATCACGCAGGGACTCCCGCGCGCAGAAGAATTGTTCGAGGCGCGCAAGACGACGAAAGAGAACGAAGCGGGGCTCTCGCCGCTCGACGGATTCGTGACGAGCATCGTGTCGACGGAAGCGGGACACGATCAGGTCGAGATTGTGGGAGAGTCGCGCGAGGTCGTTCTTCCGGCAGCGATCCTGAACGTAGAGGAGGGCGACGAAGCCACGATCGAGGACCTCATCCGGACCAAGAGCCCGTGCAAGGGCGAGGTCCTCATCTTCCGCACCGACGACGGGAGTCAGGAGATGCTCCTCCTGGATACGGCGAGCGGTGATCGGTCCTACGCGATCCCGCAGGGCGCCACGGTGAAGGTCCGGACTGGCGATGTCGTTTCCGCGAAGGACGCGTTGACCGACCGCTTCAACACGGAGCCGGTGGTGGCGATGCGCAAGGCGAGGGTCGAGTTGTCCGAGGAGAGCGACAGGGTATTCCGGCTCATCTCCGACGGGGGAGAAGTCGTCGAGTACGAGATTCCGTACGGCGGCCGACTGCTCGTCGAGCCGGGGGAGACGGTCGAAGCGGGGAAGGCTGTCACGTCTCGCTCGAAACCGATCTTCATCGCCGCCGATGGGGAGGGCGCCGTCATCGTCTTGGAGGATCGCGTCGTGGTCTACAACCCCGAAGGGGGAGGGTTGCGGATTCCTCTCACGAGGGACATCTCTTCGCTGAAGGGGCATGGGGAAACTGTGCGCGTCGGCGAGCCGATCGTCAGACTCGAGATCCCGCACGCGGACGGTGTCCGCGTGGAGTCGGTCGAGGTGGACGGCGAGACGGCCCTTGTGCGGGTCGAGCCGAAGAGCGTCGTGACCACCGACAAGGCGGTCTCCGTGCGCGTGGGCGACAAGGTGGAGGAAGGGGATCTTCTCACCGCGGGCACCGTAGCCCCGCACACGGTGCTGGACACGGCGGGAGTGCAGAAGGCTCGACAGTACCTGATGACGGAGATCCACAGGGTGTACAGGCAGCAGGGCGTCGACATCAATGACAAGCACCTCGAAGTGATCATCCGCCAGATCCTCAACAACGTCCGCATCATGGACCGGGGCGACTCGCGTTTCCTCCTCGGCGACCTCGTAACGCTGGAGGAGTTCAACAGGGAGAACAGAACCCTTGCCGCGTGGAACCAGGACGCGGACAAGACGCGTGCCGAGGCCCTCGGGCTCCCGTTGGCGGAGGACGTTGCCGACGCGGAGCGTCTGATGGCGCGGAGCGGCGAGCCGCTGACGGAGCCCATTCTCGCCGCAGCGCGGAAGGCGAAAGTGGGTGTCGTCCGCGTGCTGCGCGATGAGGAGTCCGTGGAGATTGCCGTGGCGGAGAAGCGTCTTCCTGACGGTGTGCGCGAACTCCTGAGAATCTCGAAGGCCGCTCTGCAGACGAAGGGGTGGCTCTCCGCCGCGTCGTTCCAGCGGACGACGAAGGTGCTCGCGGAGGCGGCATTGCGTGGCGAGACCGACGAAATGGAGGGACTCAAACCGAGCATCATTGTCGGCAAGAGGATTCCCTCCGGGACTGGGTTCCGGCCTCTCGTAGTCGGCGGAGTGTCAGCCGGCGTCGCCGTGCATGTGGAGGAGCCGACGAGCGGCAACGAGTCGGCGCAACCTTGAAGGGACCTCGGAGCCAACCTATAATCACGGCCATCCTAGCTAGGGAGTGAAGATGCCAACGATCAATCAGCTGATCCGACTCGGGCGGAAGCCCAAGACGAAGAAGAGCAAGGCTCCGCAGCTTAGCACGTGCCCGCAGAAGCGGGGGGTGTGCACGCGTGTGTACACGCGTACGCCGAAGAAGCCGAACTCGGCGTTGCGGAAGGTGGCCCGCGTGCGGATGAGCAACGGGAAGGAAGTTACCGCCTACATCGGGGGCGAGGGACACAACCTCCAAGAGCACTCGATGGTGTTGGTCCGAGGCGGGCGCGTCAAGGATTTGCCGGGGGTTCGGTACCACATCATTCGCGGCACCCTGGACTCGGAAGGCGTGACGGGACGGAATCAGAGCCGCTCGAAGTACGGTGCCAAGAAGCAGTGAGGAGACAAGCATGAACATCCCCGGTCGTGACGTGAAGCCCGACATTCGCCACAACAGCAAGCTCTTGGCCAAGCTCATCAACTACATCATGCAGGAGGGCAAGAAACCCACGTCCGAAAGCATCGTTTACGGGGCGTTGGAGTTCGTCGAGGCGAGGAGCGGCTCTCCGGCCTTGGATGTCTTTAACGAGGCGATTACGAACTGCTGCCCGCGCCTGGAAGTCCGGACCCGCCGCGTCGGCGGCGCGAACTATCAAGTTCCCTATGAAGTGCCAGCCGATCGACAGATTGCCTTGGCGCTTCGGTGGCTGGTGGCGGCAGCGCGGGAGCGCGGCGAGCACACGATGGCCGAGCGTCTGGGGTCCGAGATCGTCGACGCGTCGCGCAAAGAGGGCAAGGCCTACACCAAACGGCTGGATGTCCATCGTATGGCCGAGTCGAACAAGGCCTTCGCGCACTACCGCTGGTAGACGCTGCGCTGCGCTTGCCCGGAGTCTCGGGAAAGGAACGGATGGTGGCTCCGCGTGCGTCCGACCTCCATAAGGTGCGCAACATCGGCATCATGGCGCACATCGATGCTGGGAAGACGACGACGACGGAGCGCATCCTTTTCTACACCGGCCAGATTCACAAGATGGGCGAAGTCCATGAGGGTGACACCGAGATGGACTGGATGGCGCAGGAGCGGGAGCGCGGGATCACGATCACGTCCGCGGTGACGACGTGTCCGTGGGTGGAGCACCAGATCAACATCATCGACACGCCGGGGCATGTCGATTTTACGGCCGAGGTGGAGCGAAGCCTGCGCGTGCTGGACGGTGCCGTGGTGCTGTTCTCGGGCGTCGAGATGGTGGAGTCCCAATCGGAGACGGTCTGGCGGCAGGCCGACCGCTACAAGACCCCGCGAATCGCGTTTGTCAACAAGCTTGATCGTGCGGAAGCGAGCTACATCGATACCCTCGCGATGATCGAGACACGGCTCGGCGTGCGCACGGTTCCGCTGAGCCTGCCGTACCGGGACGCCGATCGTCGTCTCGTCGGCATCGTAGATCTCCTGGCCCGTGAGCTGGTCATCTGGGATAGCGAGAGCCAAGGCACCGCCATGACTCGTGGGCCGGTCCCGGAGGCTCTTCATGACCAGGTGGAGCTGTACCGGGATCTGGCCATCGAGCGTGTCGCCGAATTCGACGACCTTGTGATGGAGGCTTTCCTCGACGGGCGCGACGTCCGCCCGGAGGACTTCCACGCTGGGCTGCGGTGCGCATGCATCGGCCACGGGGTCATCCCCGTCGTTGGGGGATCAGCCTTTCAGAAGATCGGCGTGCAGCCGTTGCTCGACGCGGTCGTCCGCTACCTCCCGTCGCCGCTGGATGTTCCTCCCGTCCGGAGCGCCGACGGCGAGGGCGAGCGGTCGGCCGATCCGAGCGCTCCACTCGCCGCGCTTGCATTCAAGGTCACCTCCGACGCGTACGCGGGCCGTCTTGTGTACCTCCGCATCTACTCCGGGACACTGAAGGCAGGCGGGCACGCCTTCAACAGCTCGACGGGGAAGGGACTGCGGGTCACGAAGCTGTTTCGAATGCACGCGAATCGCCGACTCGCCTTGGAAGAGGCGACGGCGGGAGACATCGTGGCCATTGTGGGCTCCCAGGATATCTCGACCGGGGACACGCTCTGCGACAAGAGCGCGCCAATTCTCCTCGAGAAGATCGAATTCCCAGATCCGGTCGTCTTTGCGGCCGTGGAGCCTCGCACGGAAGCGGAGCTACAGGAACTCATGGACGGATTGACGAAGCTGGCGCAGGAAGACCCGACCTTCCATGTCCGGACGGACGAGACGACGGATCAGATCATCATCGGGGGGATGGGAGAACTGCACTTGGATGTGCTCGTACGTCGGCTACGCGAGGAGCTGCATGTCCATGTGAGCGTCGGTAAGCCGCAGGTGGCGTACCGGGAAACGCTCCGCGAGCCGGTGATCGTCGAGGACCGCTTTGCGCGACAAGCCGCCGGACGGGGGCAGTTCGCGCACGTCATTCTGCGGCTCGAGCCGCTGCCGAGGGAAAGCGGGATCACGTTTCGCTTTGGCGCCAAGCCGGAGGAGATCCCAAAGGCGTACGAGGGGGCCATCGAAAGCGCGCTGCGCGGGACGTTGACAAACGGTCCACTCGCGGGATATCCTCTGGCCGACATCGGAGCCGCCGTTATCGGCGGATCTTTTCATCCGGTAGACTCGTCCGAGCTTGCGTTTCGTGCGGCCACATCTGCTGCGCTGCACAAGGCGTACGGCGCGGGTGTGTTTGAGCTTCTCGAGCCCATCATGGAGGGAGAAGTGATCACGCCTGCCGAGTACCTGGGTGAAGTGATGGAGGACCTGGCGCGCAGGCGTGGAGAGATCCACATGCTTCGGTCGCTGGAGACAGTGCAGATCCTCGTGGTTTGCATTCCGCTGGCCGAGACGTTTGGGTATGCGACGCGATTGCGCTCCTTGACCCAGGGAAGGGCGACCTACTCGCTTCGAGTGGCTCGCTACGAGATGGTCCCGGAAGGGTTGCGAGAGAAGATCGTCAAGAGCAGAGGGTACTGACATGGCGAGAGAGAAGATCCGGATCAAGCTGCGGGGGTACGATCACGAGCTCGTCGACAGTTCGGTTCGGAAGATCGTGGAGTCGGCGAAAGAGACGCGGGCTAAAATCGCGGGGCCGATCCCGCTTCCGACAGAACGCCGCGTCTATACGGTGCTGCGATCTCCGCACATCGACAAGCGGTCGATGGAGCACTTCGAGCGGCGGATCCATACGCGCCTCCTCGACATCAAGGAGCCGACCTCCGAGACGATCAACGCGCTAATGGACATCGAGCTTCCCACGGGCATCGACATCGAGATCAAACTCTAGGCACGGAGGTAGGCGACGCATGGCTCGGAGGCTTCTCGGAAAGAAGATAGGCATGGCGCAGGTGTTCGTCAATGACCGCGCGGTAGGCGCGACGGTCATTGAGACGTCTCCGTGCACCGTCGTCCAGATCAAGACGAAGGACAAGGACGGCTACGACGCACTGCAGCTAGGCTACGGCGAGGTGAAGGAGACGAAGGTCTCTCGGCCGCTGGCGGGTCACTTCAAGAAGTCCGGTGTTGCGCCGCATCGTCACCTGTTCGAAATCCGTGTCGACAACGTGGATGCATACAAGATCGGCGACGCCATCGGGGTGGGAATCTTCGCGGAGGGCGAAGAGGTTGATGTGTCCGGACTGAGCCGCGGTCTCGGATTCCAAGGCGTCGTCAAGCGCTACAACTTCAGCGGTGGGCCCGCCACCCATGGATCGAAGTTCCACCGACGGCCCGGTTCGATCGGTTGTCACGTGGAACCGGGGCGGGTCATCAAGGGGAAGAAGATGCCGGGGCACATGGGAAACCGGCGCGTGACGGTGCGCGGGCTTCGGGTACTGAAGGTCGATGCCGAGAGGAATCTACTCATCCTCAAGGGATCGACGCCGGGCGCGCGTGGAAGTATCCTGGAACTGGGGAAGCGCCATGGTTGAAGCGAAAGTCTACTCATTCGTCGAGGATTCCGGGCCGCAGACCGTGGCGCTCGATGAGCGCCTGTTCGGCGGGGAAGTCAACAAGGATCTCCTCTATCGCATGGTCCGAGTGCAGATGGCGAATCGTCGCCAGGGCACGAGCTCGACGAAGACGCGTGGCGAGGTACGCGGAGGGGGGCGGAAACCCTGGCGCCAGAAGGGCACCGGTCGCGCCCGCCACGGTTCGCGGCGCTCGCCTCTGTGGGTCGGAGGCGGCACGGTCTTCGGGCCGAAGCCTCGCTCTTATGCGATGAACCTGACGAAGAAGATGCGCGCCGGGGCGCTGCTGTCTGCCTTGTCCGATCGAGCTCAAGAGGGCCGAGTGGTCCTCGTTGACCGGATGGCATTCGACGAGCCGAAGACGAAGGCAGCGGTCGCACTTCTTGGGCGACTGGGAGTTCAGGGGAGCGCGCTCATCGTCGTCAGTTCTTCCGAATATGGGCGGACGGTCAAGAAGTCGTTCACGAACCTCCGCTACGTGAAGTGCATTGCCGGTTGTGGGATCAACGTGTACGACGTCCTCCGGCACGACCACCTCGTCATGACGGTCGGGGCGGTCGAGGAGCTGCGGGGGAGGTTCTAGCCATGGCGAAACTACTTCATGCCGAGGACATCGTCCTTGCACCTCTCGTCACGGAGGACACGGTGCGCAAGGCGGAGGAGCGTAAGTACGCGTTCCGCGTCGCCCTGGGGGCCAACAAGATCGAGATCCGCAAGGCCATCGAGGAGTTGTTCAAGGTCAAGGTCGAGAAGGTGTGGACGGCCAATGTTCACGGGAAGCCCCGCCGAGAGCGCATGAGTCAACTTCATGGGCACACCTCGCGATGGCGAAAGGCTACCGTGCGACTTGCGCCCGGCGACCGCATCGAAATGATGGGAGGCTAGTCTACGATGGCGCTGAAACGAAGCAAGCCGATAACGCCGGGGCGACGCCATGCAGAGCTCCCCGACTACAGTGAGCTCTCTCAAGTCGCTCCCGAGAAGAGCCTGCTGCGTCCGAAGCCGAAGAAGGCTGGGCGCAACAGCCAGGGACACATCACGGCGCGGTGGCGCGGTGGCGGGCACAAGAGGCAGTACCGCGTGATCGACTTCGCGCGCGACAAGGACGGCATTCCCGCACGCGTGGTGACCCGAGAGTACGACCCGAATCGGTCGGCGTGGATCACTCTCCTCAACTATGCGGATGGCGAGAAGCGCTACATCATTGCGCCGGTTGAGTTGCCCATTGGAACCGTCGTCGAGGCGGGAGAGAACGCGGAGGTCTCGGTGGGAAACTCGCTGCCGCTGGCCAAGATTCCGCTTGGATCGACGATTCACAACCTTGAATTCTATCCGCGCAGTGGGGGCGCCATTGCGAGATCGGCCGGCACATCGGCCAAGCTGATCGGCAAGGAGGGAGACCGAGCTCACGTTCGACTGCCGTCGGGCGAGGTGCGCATCTTCCGGACGGATTGCCGAGCGACGGTGGGCGAAGTGTCGAACCCCGACCACAAGAACGTGAAGCACGGTAGTGCCGGGAGAATGCGTCATCTTGGCTGGAAGCCGGAAGTGCGCGGCACGGCGATGAACCCCGTCGACCATCCGCACGGTGGCGGAGAAGGACGCGGGCATGTGGGAGGTCCGAAGGTGTCGCCGACGGGGAAGACGGCCAAAGGTGGTCGCACCCGCAACCCGCGGAAGAAGAGCAACTCGCTGATCGTCCGCCGAGCTGGCGAAGGTCGGCGGTAGGGAGGCCCCGATGGGGAGATCAACGAAGAAGGGTCCCTACGTCTGCGCCAGGCTTCTCGAAAAGGTGCAGCGCGCGAAGCGAGGAGACTCGAGAGAGATCAAGACGTGGTCACGAACGTCGATGGTCACGCCGGAGATGGTGGGCCTTACAATCAAGGTCCACAACGGGAAGGTTCACCTCCCGGTCTCTGTCGTCGAGAACATGGTCGGGCATAAGCTGGGTGAGTTCGCACCGACGCGGACCTTCCGCTCGCACGGTGGGATGAAGAAGAAGAAGGCCGCGGGCCTCACGTAGGGAGAAACTATGGAAGCACGGGCTATTGCGCGCCATATACGCATGTCGCCGCGGAAAGCGCGACTCGTGATCGACGCGATTCGTGGCAAGGGCGTGAACGAGGCGCTCAGGATCGTCGGACTCTCGAGCAAGAAGGCGTCGCTGCCGATCCGCAAGACTCTCGAGTCGGCGATTGCCAATGCTGAGAACCGCTACGACGTCGATGTCGACGGCCTGTACGTCGTTCGAGCGACGGTCGACATGGGGAAGTCGCTACGGCGGATGCAGCCTCGTGCATATGGGCGCGCCGATGTCGTGCGGCATCATACGAGTCACGTGACGATCGTCGTCGGCGATAGGGAGCGTGCGTAATGGGCCAGAAGATCCATCCGGTGGGGTTCCGGGTCGGAGTCACGCGAAAGTGGGTTTCCAATTGGTACAACCCGAAACTGGCTCCCGAGTACATTGCCGAGGACAGGCGGATCCGCGTGCTGGTCCAGGATCGGTACCGGAGAGCGGCCGTGGCCGAGATCAACATCGAGCGCTCGAAGGAAGATCGTGTCTCGATTGTCATTCGCTCCGCGCGGCCCGGGATCATCATCGGGCGCGGCGGCAGCGAGATCGAACTCCTTCAGCGGGCGCTCGAAGATCTCACCGGACGAACCGTGAAGGTGTCGATCCAGGAGATTGAACGCCCCGACCTCGAGGCGCGATTGATTGCGCAGGACATTGCGCTCCAGATCGAGAATCGCACCGTTCCGGCGCGGACCATGAAAGAGGCGATCCGTCGAGTGATGGGCGCTGGGGCCGAAGGGGTCAAGATCAAGGTCAGTGGGCGCCTCGGGGGAACCGACATCGCCCGCTCGATCACGATGAAAGAGGGGAGAATCCCGCTTCAGACCCTTCGAGCCGACATCGACTACGGGCTTGTAGAGGCGCGAACCAAGTACGGGAACATCGGCGTCAAGGCATGGGTGTTCCGTGGCGAACGCTCTCCTCGCGCCCACCGAGACGAGGTGAAGTAACATGCCGCTCCTTTTCCCAAAGCGAACGAAGTACCGGAAGATGCACCGCGGGCGCAGGACCGGGAAGGCGACGCGCGGTAATCAGATCGCATTCGGGGACTTCGGAATTCAGACGCTCGAAGCGTCGTGGATCACGCAGGCGCAGATTGAAGCTTGCCGAACGACGATCGCGCGGACGACGCAGCGCGGCGCGCGCCTTTGGATCCGCATCTTCCCCGACAAACCCATCACGAAGCACCCAGCGGAAGCGCGCATGGGAAAAGGGAAGGGGCCGGTGGACCACTGGGTTGCCGTGGTCCGGCCGGGGAGCGTGCTGTTCGAGATCTCGGGCGTGACTGAGGACCAGGCGAAGCGCGTCCATTATCTTGTAGGGAACAAGCTTCCTGTTCGCACGCGGTTGAAGCGGAGAACGGTTCTGGGAGGCGAAGTATGAAGTCCGACAAGCTGCGCGAGATGACGCTCGAGGAGCTTGGGCATCAGACGCGAGAGCTGAAACGCAAGTTGTTCACCCTTCGCTTCCAGCGGGCGACCGGACAGCTCGCGAGCACGGCCGAACTGCGTAAGGCTCGCCGAGCTGTCGCTCGGGTTCTGACGATGACGGTTGAGAAGACGCGGGAGGAAGGACGATGAAGAAGATGAAGACCGGTCGGGTGGTGAGCGACCGGATGGAGCAGACGATTGTTGTCCGAGTTGAAGAGCATCGTCTTCATCCGCTGTATCGGAAGCATGTGACTTCGCACGTCAAGTTCCACGCGCACGATCCGCAGCAGGAGGCAGGGATGGGCGACTTGGTGCGGATCGAAGAGTGCCGTCCGCTGAGCCGCACGAAGCGGTGGCGGCTGCTGGAGATCGTCGAGAAGGCGGAGGGCTGACATGATTCAGATGCAGACGATGGTGAAGGTGGCGGACAACTCCGGCGCGAAGCTGGTTCGCTGCTTCAACATCCTTGGTCCATCGAATCGACGCATTGGGGAGATCGGCGACATTGTGGTCGGATCGGTGCGAAAACGCCTTCCGACGAGCGACATCGAGAAGGGACAGATCGTCCGTGGAGTGATCGTCCGAACGCGCAGTGCCTACCGGCGTGAAGACGGGACGTACATCCGTTTCGACGACAATGCGATCGTGTTGATCAATGCTCAAGGGGAGCCCATCGGGACGCGCGTGTTTGGACCGGTGGCTCGCGAGCTGCGCGACAAGAAGATGATGCGGATCATCTCGCTGGCGCCTGAGGTTCTCTAGGAGGATGCGATGAGGAGTGTGCGCAAGGGAGACCGCGTCCAGGTTCTGTCGGGCGATGACCGCGGCAAGATCGGTCGGGTCCTCGTGGTGATCCCCGAGAAGGATCGGATCGTCGTCGAGAACGTCAACATGATCACGAAGCACCAGCGGGCCACCCAGAATCTGCGACAGCCTGGGATTGTGAAACGGGAAGGGACCGTTCACATCTCGAACGTTCTCCCGATATGCCCGGAGTGCGACGCGCCGTCCCGGGTCAGATTCGTGGATGTCGACAATAAGAAACTCCGGAAGTGCAGTCGGTGCGGGGAGACCTTCTAGTGATGCTGCTACATGAGAGATACGTGAAAGAGATCGCCCCGCGGCTAAAAGAGGAGCTGGGCATCTCGAACGTGATGCAGATTCCTCGAGTCGTCAAGGTTGTCGCCAACATGGGGGTTGGCGACAAGGACAACCCCAAGGTCTTGGAAGGGGCGGTCCAGAATCTTGCGAAGCTGACGGGTCAGCGCCCCGTGGTCACGAAGGCGAAGAAGTCCATCTCTGACTTCAAGCTCGTCCTTGGCGACCCAATCGGGTGTCGCGTAACGTTGCGCGGCGAGCGGGCCTACGAGTTCCTCAACAAGCTTTTCAATGTCGTGTTGCCGGGAATCCGCGACTTCCGCGGGCTTTCGGCATCAGCGTTCGACGGGCGTGGGAACTACACCCTCGGGCTTGCCGAGCAACTGAGCTTCCCCGAGATTGAGTACAACGAGATCGTGAAGACGCAGGGAATGGACATCACGATCGTGACAACCGCGCGTGACGACCGCGAGGGCTACGTGCTCCTCAAGGCGTTGGGATTCCCATTCAACGACTAGGGGGCGAGGATGGCGAGAAAAGCACTGATCAACAAGGCGAAGCTGACGCCCAAGTTCGCGGTCCGCAAGTATCATCGATGCAATCTTTGTGGGCGGGGTCACGCCTTTATCCGTGATTTCGGGCTGTGCCGGCTCTGCTTCCGCAAGCTCGCCCATCTGGGGGAGATTCCGGGGATCAAGAAGGCGAGCTGGTAGGAGGACATGATGATTCCTTATCCGATTGGCGACATGCTGACGCGGATTCGCAACGCGAACTCGCGCCTCCACGACGGCGTGACGATGCCGCACTCCCGGCTGAAGGAAGCGGTGGCGCAGATCCTTCTCCTAGAAGGCTACGTGGAAGCGTACGAGAGGATCGAAGGAGACCCTCAGCCTCAGCTCCGCATTCAGTTGAAGTACCGAGGCGAGCGGAACCGCGCGCGGCGCGCGATCAGCGAGATCCACTTGGTCAGCAAGCCCAGCCGGCGAGTGTACGTCGGTAGGGACGAGATCCCTCAGCCGCTGGGGGGGATGGGGATCTCCATTGTGTCCACCTCACAGGGAGTCCTGTCCGGCAAAGAGGCTCGCGCGCGGGGTCTCGGCGGCGAAGTTCTGTGCGAGGTCTGGTAGGGTGATGGTGCAATGTCGAAAGTAGGGAAAGTACCGGTAGCGGTTCCGAGTGGCGTCAAGGTGACGGTTGCTGCGGGGACGTTCACCGTGGAAGGCAAGCACGGTCGGCTCTCGCAGTCGTATCGGCCGGATATGGTGGAGATCATCGTTGCCGACGCCGTTGTCAACGTGTCCCGCCGGAAGGAAGGCAAGGAGTACCGCGCGTACCACGGCCTGTATAGGAGCCTGCTGGCGAACATGGTCAAGGGCGTCGCGGAGCGGTGGGAGAAGCGGTTGATCATCAAGGGGCTCGGGTACCGCGCGCGCCTTCAGGGGAACGCGATCATCCTTGACCTCGGCTACGCCGGACCCAAGGAGTACGAACTCCTCAAGGGCATTGAGGCCGAGTTGCCGAATCCGACGGAGATCATCATCCGCGGCGCCGACAAGCGAGACGTGGGCCAAGTGGCGGCGGAGATCCGGCGCCTGCGGAAGCCCAATGTGTACGACGGGAAAGGGATCCGCTACAAGGATGAGATTGTCGTCCTGAAGGCCGGGAAGCTCGGCGGTCAAGGCGCCGCATAGGGAGAGTGGACGATGGCGAGAATGGCGAACCGAGCTGCCGAGCGCGAGAAGCGACACAGCCGCATCCGACGACGCGTCATTGGATCGAGTGAGAGACCGCGCCTGTGCGTCACGAAGACCCTGGGTCACCTCTATGCGCAGGTCATCGACGACAGCGTTGGGGCGACGTTGGTGCAGGCATCGACGCTTGACCGCGAGCTTCGCGGTGAGGTCGGCGGGCCGAACCGCAAGGCGGCGGCCAAGGTCGCGGCGAAGCTGACGGAACGCGCGTCACAGGCGGGGATCAAGCGGGTCGTGTTCGACCGCGGCGGGTACCCGTACCATGGTGTAGTTGCGGCCTTTGCTGAGGCCTGCCGGGAGGGGGGGTTGGAGTTTTGATCAGCCGTGACGAGTTTGAGAACGAGATCATCGACATCCGACGGGTCAGCAAGGTGACGAAGGGCGGACGCAACCTCCGCTTCCGGGTGACCATGGTCGTCGGGGATCGGAAGGGGCATGTCGGCGTGGGGGTCGGCAGCACGACCGAGATTCCGCGTGCCATCCAGCAGGCAATTCGCGACGCGAAGAAGAGCATGGTCACGGTGAACGCAGCCGGCGGGACGATTCCCCACGAGACGTGGGGCAAGTTCAAAGCAGGGTACGTGCTCCTTAAGCCGGCGCATCCCGGAACGGGACTCATCGCCGGCGTGACCGTGGGCGCCATTTGCCGGCTGGCCGGGATCGAGGACATTCTCACGAAATCGATCGGAACGACAAATCCCCTCACGTTGTCACGTGCAGCTCTCGATGGGCTGTCCCGTCTGCGCAGCCAGCACGAAGTGGAAGAGTTGCGCGGCGTCAGGGTGGGCGAGGAGGCGGGGCATGCGGCTTGAGGATCTGCGTCCCACAGCGGGGAGCAATCACCGGCGGAAGAGAATTGGCCGCGGGTGTGGATCGGGGCACGGCGGCCACACGGTCGGTCGCGGGATGAAAGGTCAGAACTCCCGCAGTGGCGGTGGGACGCGGCTCGGCTACGAGGGCGGCCAGACGCCGATCTGGATGCGCGTGCCGAAGCGTGGCTTCCACAACTTCTCGCGGGTCGTCTATGAGTGCGTCAATGTGGACACGCTGGAAGAGCGATTCTCGGTGAACGACGTCGTGACGCCGGAGACGTTGACCGCGATGCGGCTCGTCAACAAGCGCGATATGCCAGTCAAGGTTCTCGGACGCGGGGAGATCTCGAAGCCCCTGACGGTGCGCGCGCACCGGTTTGGGGTCGAGGCGAAACGAAAGATTGAGGCGGCCGGCGGTCGGGCCGAGGTGATCTAGCGATGTGGGAGAAATTCGCGAGCCTGTTTAAGGTTCCCGAGCTTCGGAAGAGAATCTTGTTCACCCTCGGAGCCATCGTCGTGTTCCGATTGGGCGTACACATCACGGTACCCGGTGTGGACAAGACGCTTCTGCAGCAGGTGTTCAACCCCGGAAGCGGCGGGCTGTTTGACTTCATGAACATGTTCACCGGTGGCGCGCTACAGCAGTTCTCTCTCTTCGCGCTGGGCGTTACGCCGTACATCAACGCCTCGATCATCTTCAGCCTGTTGACGTCGGTCGTGCCGAAGCTGAAGGAACTGCAGCAACAGGGGCGCGAAGGCAGGCGCAAGATCACGGCGTACACGCGCTGGGCCACGGTGGGACTTGCCATCCTCCAGGGCGCGTTCATGACGACGCTCATTCGGAGCGCCACGACGCAAGGGGCGGGGATCCTGTTCTACGTGACGACCGTGATCGCGCTGACGACCGGAACGGTCTTCCTCATGTGGCTCGGCGAGCGCATCACGGAGAACGGGATCGGAAATGGCATCAGCATGCTGATCATGGTGGGCATCCTGTCGCGATTCCCGTCGTCGCTCAACTCGATGTGGACGAGCATCAGCACGGGCTCAGCGAGCCCGATCTGGGGCATCGTCTTCATCGTTCTCCTCATCGTCGTCATCGCCGCGATGACGATGGTTCAACAGGGGCAGCGCAAGATTCAGATCCAGTACGCCAAGAGGACGATGGGTCGGCGCATTTACGGCGGTCACACGTCGCACCTTCCGCTTCGCGTGAACCAGGGCGGCGTCATTCCGATCATCTTCGCCTCGGCGCTTCTGAGTCTTCCCGTGACCTTGTTTGAAGCCATCCCCGCCCTGAAGCAGTACCTCTACATCATTCAGTCCGGCGGGCCGGTGTACATGGGCCTCTACGTGCTCCTCATCTTCTTCTTCACGTACTTCTACAGCTCGATCGTCTTCGATCCTGCGGAGATGGCAAAGAACATCCGCGAGGCGGGAGGCTTCGTCCCCGGGGTGCGGCCGGGCAAGCCGACGGGGGACTACATCACCGCCATCATGAGCCGCATCCTGCTCGTAGGTGCGGTCTTCCTGTCCGCCATCGCGATCCTGCCGTACATCTTGTCCGCTGCGAGCGGGCTATCGACCATGTTCCTCATTGGCGGCACATCGCTCTTGATCGTGGTCGGTGTCGGCATCGATACGATCATGCAGATCGAGGCCCATCTCGTCATGCGTCATTACGAGAGTCTGACGAAGTCGGGTCGACTCCTCGGCAGGAGAGGCTGATGCCGGGGAGGCGCGTCGTCTTCCTCGGACCTCCCGGAGCCGGGAAAGGAACGCAGGCGAAGCGGGTGGTGGAGAAGCTTGGGCTTCTCCATCTTTCGACCGGCGACTTGCTTCGCGATGAAGTAGCTCGCAAGACGGCTCTTGGCGAGAAGGCCAAGGGCTACATGGACCGCGGCGAATTGGTTCCCGATGGGCTGATCATCGACATGATCAGCGGGCGCATCGTCCAAGCGAAGAAGGGCTTCCTGCTGGATGGATTTCCCCGCACCGTGGCCCAGGCGGAAGCGCTCGCGTCCAGCACGGATGTTGACGCCGTGGTGAGCATCGATCTCGCGCGTGAGGAAGTGGTTCGGCGACTCACGTCGCGGCGGGTCTGCCGCGCGTGTGGCGCGATCTACAACCTGACCTTCAACCTCTCGTCCGAGACGGCGTCGTGCGACGCCTGCGGTGGTGAGCTCTACCAGCGTGAGGATGACCGGCCCGCGGTGATCGAGAATCGCTACGACGTCTACGAGAAGTCGACGGCTCCGCTCATCGCCTTCTACCGGCAACGTGGGCTTCTCCACTCCGTGAGCGGGGAGCTGGGCAGTGACAAGGTCTTTGCGGAGATCATGCGGATTCTAGCGGCATGATCTCGCTGAAAACAGATGATGAGTTGGCAATCATGCAGGAGAACGGCCAGCTCCTCGCGGAGATCCTGGCGGAGCTGGTGGCCGAAGTGCGCCCGGATCGGACGACCGGCTTCTTCAACCGCCTGGCCGCGGACCGGATCGCCGCGAGCGGCGGGGAGTCGGCGTTCGATCGACTCGCGGGCTTCCCGGGAGTGATCAACACGTCGCTCAACGACGAGGTCGTGCACGGGGTACCGAGCGAGGAGCGAGTGCTGCGGAAGGGTGACCTCTTCTCGATCGACATCGGGATGATCCGAACGGGATTCTGTGTCGACATGGCGACGACGGTCGGCGTGGGGCCGATCGATAACGCTGCGCGGAGGCTGCTCGAGGTGGGAGAGCGAAGCTTGTGGGAAGGGATCAAAGAAGTTAGAATCGCCAAACGGTTGTCTGACGTCTCCCACGCTATTGGCGCATACGTCGAGTCGCAAGGCTTCCATGTGGTGCGGGAGTACGTCGGGCATGGGATTGGAAGAGGTCTGCACGAGGACCCTCAAATTCCGAACTACGGTCCGCCAGGTCGTGGCGTGCGCTTGCGGGCAGGGATGACCCTGGCCATCGAGCCGATGGTGAAGGTCGATGATCTGCCGACGTGCGTGCGCGACGATCAGTGGACCGTGGTCACCGCGACCGGGGGGCTGTCGGTGCACTTTGAGCACACGGTCGCAGTGACCGGGGATGGCGCAGTAGTCCTAACCCTAAGGAGGTGACGAAAGGCGTGGTGGTGACGAACGAATCTCGCGGCAGCAAAGAGGACGCGATTCGGCAGCGTGGTGAGGTTATCGAGAGCCTCCCCGGGTCGACGTTCCGAGTGCAGCTTGCGAACGAACACGTCATTCTCTGCCACATCTCAGGGCGGATCCGAAAGCACTACATCAGGATCCTGACCGGCGACCGCGTGATTGTCGAAATGTCGCCGTACGATTTGACGAAGGGACGCATCGTCTATCGTGAGAGCTGATCTACACTACGCCGACAAAACATGAAAGTTCGAGCATCGGTCAAGAAGATGTGCGCGAAGTGCAAGGTCCTCCGGCGGGAAGGACGCGTATTGGTGATCTGCCGGAATCCTAAGCACAAGCAGCGCCAAGGGTAGAGGGAGAGGGAGCATGGCGCGTATAGCCGGAGTCAACCTGCCGAGCAACAAACGCATCGAGATTGCGCTGACGTACGTGTACGGCATTGGACGTCCGCGTGCTGTCGACATCATGGCCAAGACGGGGATCTCGCCGGAAGTCCGGGTCAAGGACCTGACGGAGAACGAGGTCGCCAGTCTGCGACGAGAGGTCGAGCAGTTCGTGGTCGAAGGCGACTTGCGTCGGCGGGTCGCTTCGAGCATCCAACGGCTGAAGGACATCAACTCGTATCGCGGGCTCCGGCACAAGAAGCGACTACCGGTACGCGGACAGCGCACGCGGGCCAACGCGCGCACGTGGAAGGGACCGCGTCCCTCTAAGGCCGGGAAGAAGAGGTAGCGATGGCGACAAAGAACATCAAGCTAGAGCGTGCCCTGATCCACGTGCACTCAACGTTCAACAACACAATCATTACCGTCACGGACCCGAGCGGACACCCGGTGGCCTGGAAGAGTCCAGGAGTCGTGGGGTACAAGAACTCCAAGAAGGGGACGCCGTACGCCGCCCAGATCGCTGCGGAGGCGCTGGTGCGGGAGATCAAGGACTACGGCGTGCGATCCGTCGCAATCCGTGTGAAGGGGACGGGATCGGGGAGGCAGTCGGTCGTTCAGACGATCAAGGCGTCCGGCATTCGTATCGAGGAAGTGAAGAACGTAACGCCGGTGTCGCACAGCAGTTCGCATAGCCATAGCAAGGGGAAAGGGTAATGGGACGCGATACAGGCCCGAAGTGCAAACAGTGCCGCCGAGAGGGGGACAAGCTTTTCCTGAAAGGGGATCGCTGCTACTCGAGAAGCTGCGCGGTGTCGCGACGGGCGAGCCCGCCGGGCGAGGGCCCGAAGAAGCGAAGACCGCGAAAGAGCCAGTATCAGCTCCATTTGCGCGCGAAGCAGAAGGCGCGCCGCATCTACGGCGTCCGCGAGAGCCAGTTCAGGGTGTACGTCGCTCGGGCGAAGAGCGTGAAGGGTGCGACGGGTCAGGCGCTCCTGGCGATGCTCGAGCAACGCTTTGACAACATGGTGTATCGTGCCGGCTTCGCCAGTTCCCGCCAACAGGCTCGGCAGCTGGTCGTGCATGGGCACTTCGCTCTGAATGGACGCTCGTCGAACGTCCCGTCGATTCTCCTCCGCCAAGGCGACGTGATCTCCGTGAAACCTGAGCGGCGCGAGAAGCTCAAGGCGATCGTTGGGGCGAATCAGGATCGCGAGGTCCCGGCATGGGTTGAGAGGAATGGCGACGCGATGAGATTCCAGATGCTGGGACTCCCGAACGTCGCGCAGATGGGCCTCGACATCTCGGCGAACCTTATCGTCGAGTTCTACTCCCGCTAGGAGGTGGGCATGGACGAGTTGGTCTTCCCCAAGGAGATCAAGGTCGTTGAACTTACCGAGACGAGCGGGAGAATCATCCTCGAGCCTCTCGAGCCTGGGTTCGGCACGACCCTTGGCAACGCCATCCGCCGGACGCTGCTCTCCGCAATACCGGGAGCCGCCATCACTCGGGTTCGTTTCGCCGGCAAGTATCATGAGTACGACACGATCGAGGGAGTCAAAGAGGACGTTCTCGAGATCATCCTGAACCTCAAAGGCGTGGCACTGCGCGTCCGAGAAGAGGGCAAACAGCGTCTGACCCTCGAGAAGAAAGGGCCGGGCGAGATCAAGGCCGGGGACATCGATGTTCCGCCGGGTGTGGAGATCATCAATCCCGATCACCCCATCGCGACGCTGAACGCGAAGGGCGTTCTGGACATTGAGATGGAGGTCGAAACGGGCCTGTCGTATCTTCCAGCGGAACGGAATCGCTCGGAAGATGCGCCCTTGTCCCAGATTCCGATCGACGCGGACTTCTCGCCGGTGCGGCGCGTCAACTTCACGGTCGAGGACACGCGAGTCGGAGGGAAGACGGGCTACGAGCGCCTGGTGCTTGAGCTCACGACGAACGGGAGCATTCGGCCGGAGGAGGCGTTGTCCGAGGCGAGCCGCTTGCTGCAGAGGCACTTTGAGCTATTCCGCAGCTTCGCCGAGCACCCGTTTGGCGTCACGATCGCGGAGTCCGTGGCGGGCGGGGATGGAGAGCTGGCCATCTCCCTGACCGAGTTGGACATCGATCAGCGTGCCTGCAATCTCCTGCAGGAGGCGGACATCACGACGCTCGGAGGGCTCTTGGGACGGCCTCGGGAAGAGCTGCTCGATATACATGGCTTCGGCGCCAAGACGCTGAGCAAGGTGGAGGACCGACTGGCCGAGCTCGGCTACGCACTGCGAAGCGAAGGGGAGATGCACCATGCGTCATAGAATGGGTGTCGACAAGATGGGCATGCTGCCGAGCCATCGGCGAAGCGTGCTGGCGAACCTGACGAATGCGCTCATCATGCACTCGAAGGTGGAGACGACGCTCATGCGCGCGAAGGCGAGCCAGCGGTTTGCCGAGCGCGTGATCACTCTCGCCCGGCGTGGGGATCTCCACGCGCGGCGGATCGTCTTCTCGCGTCTTCGCGACAAGGAAGCCGTGGACAAGCTGTTCACGGAGATTGGCCCGACGTTCAAGGATCGGGCTGGAGGGTACACGCGAGTCGTCAAGATGGGACCCCGCCGCGGAGATGGCGCGGAGGTCGCTCGACTGATGCTCGTGCAGTAGCCCGCTCTTTGCTGCGGGCCTATGAGATGCTGAAGAAGGACTCCACCGGGGTCCTTCTCTCTTTCTTAGGCCTGGGCTGCGAGCCGTGGCTGGAGCCGCCGGATCATATCTGCGGTCATCGACGACAGGTCGAAGGACGGACGCCAGTCCCAGTCGGTTCGAGCGCGGCCATCGTCGAGCGATTGAGGCCAGGAGTCGGCAATCGCTTGGCGGAAATCCGGCTCGTAGGCGCAGACGAACTCACGGATGTGCTTCCCGATCTCCTCGGCCAACTGGGCGGCCGAAAAACTCAATCCAGCGACGTTGTAGTCGCAGTGCCGCGTCAAGCGGGACGCGTCGGCGTCCATCAGCGCGAGGGTGGCGCGGATGCAATCCGGCATGTACATCATCGGAAGGACCGTGTTCGGCCGCACGAAACACGTGTACCGCCCAGTCAGGATGGCCTGGTAGAAGATGTCGACGGCGTAGTCCGTCGTGCCGCCGCCGGGCAGGGTCTCACTCGAGATGATGCCGGGGTAGCGCAGGCCCCGCACGTCAAGGCCGTAGCGCTGGACGTAGTAGTCGCCCAAGAGCTCTCCGGTGACCTTCGTCAGCCCGTAGATCGTCGAGGGGCGGAGCACGGTGAGTTGGGGCGCGGGATCGCGCGGCGTCTCCGGGCCGAAGACGGCGATCGAGCTAGGACAGAAGACGCGGCGCACGCCGCTTGACCTCGCAATCTCAAGGACGTTGACGAGGCCGGCGATGTTGACATCCCAGGCGAGCTGCGGATTGGCCTCCCCCGTGGCGGACAGGATGGCCGCCAGGTGGTAGATCGTGTCGATCCGATGCTCGTTGACGAGGGCCTGCAAGCGCGAACGGTCCCGAACATCGAGCGTCTCGAACGGCCCCGATGACAGGAGCGAGCCCGCCGCGGGTGCGCGAAGATCGCTCGCGATGACGCTCGTGGAGCCGTGACGCTCGCGCAGAGCGGGCGTGAGTTCCGAACCGATCTGGCCTGCGGCTCCCGTGACGAGAATACGCTGCATTCTTCCTCCACCTCGGGTTGTCTTGCGCGTCCGGCCGAAGTGTACGCAACGTTCGGGAAAACGGGTAGGCGATGGCGGACACGGGACTGCGCTGCGCTTTGCGGCGACCTCCATTCCTTCCTATACTTGCGCCCCATGGCTCAGGTGATCGGCATCGACATCGGCGGGACCTTCGTCGACGTTGTGATCGCCAGCGAGGCGGGGATCCGGATCGCCAAGGAGCCGTCAACTCCGGGAGAGCCAGCGCTCGGTGTCTTGCGGGCCCTCGATCGATTGATCGGCGCGGGCTCGATCGTCCCGCAGGACGTGTGTGGGCTCGCGCATGGATGCACGGTCGCCACGAACGCGCTCTTGGAAGGGAAATGGGCGCGCACGGCGCTCCTCACGACGCGAGGCTTTCGGGACGTGCTCGAGATCGGTCGGCAGAATCGGGATTCGCTCTACGATCTTGGGGCTGTCCGATCTCCGGTGATGGTGCCGCGTGACCTTCGCCTCGAGGTCACCGAGCGAGTCAACTCGAGCGGGGACGTCGAGGTTGCGCTCGACATCGCGGAACTCCGCAAGCTCGCGGAGCGCCTCCGAGGGGCCGACGTGGCGGCCGTGGCGGTGGTATTCCTATTCTCGTATCTGCGTCCGGAGCACGAGCGGGCGGCGCGCGACGTGCTCTCGGGGCTCTTGGGAGTTCCCGTTGTGCTGTCGAGCGATGTCTTGCCGGAGATCCGCGAGTACGAGAGAACATCCACCACGGTGATCTCCGCCGCGCTGCGCCCGGTCATCGGCGCGTACCTGGCGGCTCTCGAACAAGGGGGGACGGAGCGTGGGTTGCCTCGAGCTTGGCGGATCATGCAGTCGAGCGGGGCGGTCACAACGCTGGCGCGCGCGCAAGAGCAGCCGGCCAGCCTCCTTCTCTCCGGACCCGCGGGGGGAGTGCAGGGGGCGCGGGCGGTGGGAGCTGCGATGGGAGAGCGGAACCTCATCACGATGGACATGGGGGGGACAAGCTGTGACGTCGCACTGATCACCGACGACGCGATCGAGAGGACGCGGAGCGGCGTCGTCGGCAGCTACCCCGTGGCCCTGCCCATGGTGTCTGTGCACACCATCGGAGCCGGGGGCGGGAGCGTGGCGTGGATTGACCGGGGCGGCGCGCTGCGCGTCGGTCCGGAGAGCATGGGGGCGAGTCCCGGCCCCGCCTGTTACGGCCGCGGCGGACGTGCGACCGTCACCGACGCGCACCTCGTGCTGGGGCATCTCGTGGCGGATCAGGCGCTCGGAGGCTTGCCGCCGCTCGACGCGCTCGCCGCTCGGCGCGCGATCTCGGGGGATGTCGGCCAGAAGCTCGGCTTGTCCGCAGAGCGGGCGTCGCTTGGGATCCTCGAGGTCGCGGACGCGGCGATGGAGCGCGCGATTCGCGTCGTCACGGTGGAGCGGGGGCGAGACCCCCGCGACTACGTTCTCCTCGCCTTCGGCGGCGCGGGTCCGCTGCACGGTGCGTCGATCGCCCGGCGACTGGGGATTCGCCGCGTCCTTGTGCCGCGGACGGCCGGCGTGCTGTCCGCCTTCGGCCTGGTCGTCGCAGAGACCGGCCACGACGTCAGCCAGAGCGTGGTCGCCCGGTTCGACGGGCTTGACGCCGCCAAGGCGGGACGAACCGTCGCCGCCCTGCGCGCGAGGGGCACCGCGACGCTGCGCGCCGAGGGCATTCGCGAGGACGAGATGCAGTTCCACGCGTCGGCCGACGTTCGCTACGTCGGCCAGGCGCACGAACTCACCGTGCCGCTCGAGACGGCCGGCGACGAGGTGGATCTGGTCGCGCTGCGCCGCGCGTTCGAGGAGGCCCACGTGGCTCGCTACGGCCACGGGTCGGCGAGCGAGGAAGCGGAACTCGTCACGCTGCGGCTTCGCGCAGAGGGTCCGCCGCTCTTCCGTGCGGGGAAGGTCGGGGCGGCCGGCCAAGAGAAGGGCGACGCGGTGGATCGGCCGCACGACGTCTGGTTCGACGCAGCGGGTCCGACGCACGGCCGCCTGCGGAGCCGCAGCGCCATGGTCCCCGGAGACAGCTTCCGTGGCCCGCTCGTCGTCGTGGGCGAGGATTCCACGATCCTTGTTCCACCCGACGCTCGCGGACGCTGCGACACGGAGGGCCACATGATGATCGAGGTGGGATGAAGTGACCAAGGGACCCATCGACGCCATCACGCTCGAAGTGCTCCGACATGCGCTCGCGGCCGTCGCCGACGAGATGAACGCCGACCTGATTCGCACGGCCTACAGCCCGAACATCAACGAGAGAAGAGACTGCTCGTCGGCCGTCTTTGATCCGGCGGGGAACATGGTCGCGCAGGCAGAGTCGATTCCCGTTCACCTTGGCGCAATGCCGTACTCCGTTGCCGCGGCGATCCAGGCGGCGGGGCAGTTCGCTCCTGGAGACATCGTCGTCGTCAACGATCCCTACGCGGGTGGTGCGCACTTGCCGGACATCACGTTTGTTGCGCCCGTGTTCTCCGACGGCGACCTCGTGGCGTTCGTCGCGAACCGGGCGCACCACGCGGACATCGGCGGGAAGGAGCCGGGGAGCCTCGCTGGGGACAGTGTCGAGATCTTCCAGGAAGGATTGCGCATCCCGCCCGTGCGTTTGTGGCGTGGAGGCGAGCTCGTGGACGACCTCCTCTCGTTGATTCTTCTCAACGTGCGGACTCCGAGAGAACGACTGGGCGATCTTCGGGCGCAGGCCGCGGGGTGTCGCATGGGCGTGGCTCGCATGGAAGACCTCGTCAGCCGGTATGGGTGTCGGATGCTGGCCGACGGCATGGACGCCGTGCTCGCCTACTCCGAGCGGCGAATGCGCGCGGAGATCGAGCAGCTTCCTCGCGGCGCCTTTCGGTTCGAGGATGCGCTCGACGGCGACGGGATCGTTCGCGGCGAGATCCCCATCTGCGTCGCGATCCGAGCGCAAGGCGATCGCCTGATCGTGGACTTTACCGGCAGCGCCCGCCAGGTGGCGGGCCCCGTGAACGCGGTCCTGGCTGTCACCGCGTCGGCGACGTACTTCGCGATTCGGGCCGCGACGGATCCGACGATCCCCGCGAATTCGGGCTGCTACCGCCCGATCGAGATTGTCGCCCCGTTCGGAAGCGTGGTGAATGCCGTAGCGCCGGCGGCCGTGGTGGGTGGAAACCTAGAAACGGCGCAGCGGATCGTCGATGTCATCCTGGGAGCCTTAGGCACGGCCCTTCCAGGCCGAGCGATCGGCGCGTGCCAGGGAACCATGAACAACGTGGCTGTCGGGGGCACGGACCCGCGCACGGGGGAGCCGTACACGCTGTACGAGACGATCGGGGGAGGTTTCGGCGGCCGCGCGGAGGCCGACGGGATCGATGGGGTGCACTCGCACATGACGAACACCCTCAACACGCCCATCGAGGCGCTGGAGACCGCATACCCGCTCCAGGTGCGGCGCTACGAGCTGGTGCGCGGCAGCGGAGGCGCCGGCGAGCACCGCGGCGGCCTGGGAATCCGTCGCGAGATTCGGGCCGTCGGCCACGTGGCTCGCGTCTCCCTGTTGACCGATCGAAGGAGTCGAGGTCCCTACGGTGTGCGAGGAGGAGGAGCCGGGGCCGTGGGCCGAAATGTGCTCGTCCGCGCGAACGGGCAGGAGGAGCCTCTGCCAAGCAAGGGGTCGATCACTCTCTCGCCGGGCGAGGCGCTGAGCGTGGAGACCCCGGGCGGCGGCGGCTGGGGCGACCCGACACAGCGATCGCTCGAACTGATCGAGCGGGATCGCCGCGAAGAGCGCACTTAGCCCGCGGGTGCGGCGAGTCTGTCCAGTATCGAAATGGTGTCGACCCTTTGGAGCCCTTGGTGCGGTCACCGGCCTCTGGTCCCCGCGGCGCTACGTTGCGAACGACAAGCGGTCTCTACCGCAGAGCGCGCAGAGTTGTGGGGAGAAGGACATGGAGCCGATGAGGGCCCGGATACTTGTGTCTTGGCGCCATCGGGCGTCATTCCAGGTTTCGTCATGAGGCCTGGGAGTATGGGTCAGTGATCCTGCTTTCTCTGCGTCCTCTGCGGTGATTGGCTGTCCACGCGTTGGTGCGCTCACCGCAGAGAGCGCAGAGGAGACGGCGACCCGCATCTTCGAGTCCTCGGGCGTCGTTCCAGGATTCATCATGATATCTGGGAGTGTTGGTTAGTGATTCTTCTCTCTCTGCGTCCTCTGCGCTTCCCGCGGTGATTGCCTGTCAACACGATTGTGAAACTGGACAGGCTAGGACTCTTCGGGGGGTGGCGGGGCGACGAGGGTGGCCTGCCAGGTGAAGGTGTACGGAGTGCCGTTCACCGTGTGTGTCCCGACGCCGGACATCGTCGTTGCCGTGGCCTGGCCGTCGAAGGAGAACCGCACGGGGGTCTGTGGCGTCGTCTTGTCGTTGAAACCGGACGCCTCGAGGACGACGGTATCGGCGTGGGTTTCGCCGAGCGTGATCGGAATCTCGAATCTCTGCATCGCGCCGCTCGGGAAGGTGGCCGAGCCGGTGATACTCCCCTCGTCATCGAAGAGATCCATGCTGAACGAGCTCGAGAGCGAAGTCATCGGTCCGCTCGTGTAGGAGAACGTCCCACTCCACCCGCCCGTCAGATTGAAGTGGGCCACGGGCGCGCACCCCACGGCGCACGCGAGAAGGATGAAGGCAAGACGGACGACAAACATGAGACGCTTCTTCTTCGACATCGGCACCACGACCACCCGCCGCGATTCTGGAGCATCACCGCAACCCGCGTCGGGAACCGTGAGGCCGACGGATCGGACATGCGCTCCGCACGGCGAGCGGACACATGGGCGAAACGCCAAGCCACCGCGTGAGCGATCCGCACCGCGAGCCCCGCGGCGGAGCGCTCGACGAGCAGTCCACGAGTGCTACGACTCTGAGGCTCTCGACTTCCGAGCGGCCGATCTAGGCCCGGCTGGGGCTCTGTCTTGCAGCCTCCAGCCGATCCAGCGATGATCTCCGACATGCCAACCACGAGTCCCAAGCGACAATGGACGCGCACGGGACTCCTCTTCGTCGGGCACGCGGTGAACGATGGGTTCGGCGGCTTCCTCGCGCCCCTCTTGCCGCTCCTGATCTCCCGTCTCGACCTCTCGCTCGCCCTTGCAGGCCTATTGAGCACCATCCGCATCGTGACGAACTCGGTGCTCCAGCCGAGTCTCGGCCATCTGATCGACCGCAAGCAACTCTCGAGTCTGGTGGTCATTGGACCTCTGCTCACGGTCGCCGCGATGTGCTTCGTCGGCCGCGCCGGCAGCTTCGGTTCGCTTGTTGTTCTCCTGCTTGTCGCGGGGACGGGGACATCCTTGTTCCATCCGGCCGCCACATCCCTCGTCACGGCTGGGAAGCCGGCGCGCGCCGGGTTCATGATGGCCTTCTTCTCCTCGGGGGGGACGGTCGGGGCCGCACTTGCCCCCATCGTCATCGTTGGCTTCGCCGCGGCGTTCTCGCTCGAACGCAGCCCATGGCTCATCCTTCCTGGCTTCGCCCTCATCGCCGCCTTCGCCATCCCGCTGCGTCGCTACATCACCCCGCGCTCCGAGCGCACGCCGTCCGAGGGGAGCCGAGCCGCTCTCCCGCGCCGGCTCTTCGTCCTCTGGGGCGTAATCGTCCTCGCTTCGATGGGCGTCATGGCGTTCTCGAGCTTCCTCGCCGTCCTCGTCGCCGAGCGCGGCGGCAGCGCGTGGGACGGCGGCGCGGCGATCAGCGCGTTCCTGATTGCCGGCGCAGCGACCGAGTTCCTTGCGGGGAACCTGTCCGATCGGTACGGCCGCAAGGTCGTCATGCTCGGCTCCCTCGCGCTGGCAACGCCGTTCCTGCTCGCGTTTCTGCGTGGCCCGTCCACTCTCCTACTGCCGTTGGCGGCGCTCGCCGGCGCGTTCTCTCTCGCCTCCTCTCCTGTCGGGATCGTCGCCGCGCACGAGTGCGTACCTGGGCGGACAGGACTTGTGTCGGGGCTCGTGATGGGGCTCGCCTCGGGTGTGGGCGGCGTGGCGCTTACGCCCATCGGCTGGCTCGCCGATCGCTACGGCCTTGTCCTCGTGATGAGCTTCGTCGCCTTTCTCCCCCTCGCGGCGTCGATCCTACTCCTCTTCTACCGGGAACCCGCACGCCAAGCCTCCGCGTGATGGCGTCCGAGCCGCGACGCGGCTAGCCGCAGCGCCCCGAGTTCAAACTCGTCTGCCTCGCTTGGGTCTCCAGCCCTGCATGCGTTCGGATGCGAGCAGGGTGTAGAGTGAGCCATGCTCCCTCGGTTCCGCGAGAGGCTCTCGGCGTGGGTCCTGTCGGCCAGAGTGAAGACCCACGCGTTGCTCCTGGCTGCGCGTGATCCGCGTGTGCCGCGTCCCGCCAAGGTTCTCGCTGCGCTCGTGGCCGCGTACGCGCTCAGTCCGATCGACCTCATCCCCGACTTCATCCCTGTGCTCGGGCTCCTCGACGACCTCATCCTCGTGCCCCTTGGGTGTGCGCTGGTCGTTCGCCTCATCCCCGACCCCGTCTGGCAGGAGTGCCTCGCAACCGCGCGGAGGAACCTCGATGCGCGTCTGCCGAAGAGTCGGGCAGCCGCCGCGGTCATCGTCGTCGCGTGGGTCGTCGCCGCAGGACTCCTCGGACTCCTCACCTTCCGCAGCCTCCGCCCCTAGTGTGTCCAGTTTCGGGATGGTGTTGACACCTCAGTCCTTTGCGCACTTTGCGTTCTTGGCGTGAAGGTTGTCGAGATGCCGATCGCCCGCATCACGCGAAGCTCGCCAAGACCTTTCTGCTGTAGCGTCGGAGCTTGCCTCCGACGACGTACCGTTTCCGCGGCGATTCCACCTCTCCTCTGTAGCGTCGTGAGCCTGTCTCCGACGTCACCGTGTCCGCGACGATCGTTCCCCGCTACGCGAACGTCGCACACAGATGGGTGGCGCGTTCTCTCGTTGGAACCGACGCGTGCGACGCTACAGTGACTCTGCCGGTCTTTGCGCTCTTGGCGTGAGATGGCGATGTCTTCCGAACTAGCCTTCCTGCGGTACGGGCGGCGAGTCTGTTGCCACCGCAAGACGCCGCTCGACGGCGACAAGGCGCGCGAGGTAGACGGCGAGGATGAGAGCGAAGTGGCACATGATCGACGGCAACGCACCGCTCGTCGTCGGCACGAACCATGTCGTCACCAGCGATGGCGCGATGAATGCCACCGATCCCGTGCGCAGATGGGAGAAGAGCTGCCGCGTGTTCGCGTCCGACGCAGCCTTCGCACCGTACGCCGAGAACCCGACCATGCCCAAGAGCCCTATCCAGTAGAAGCTGGAGTAGGCCAAGGATCGCGGTATCGTGTGAGTGTAACGGGCGAATACGGTCGAGCAGACCGACGCCGTCACGAATCCCGGGTCGGTGGCAATCCAGAGGACGATGCCGAGGGCAGCAGCGAACATCGCGTATGCTGCCCCGGAAACAACCCTCGATCGAGGCGTGAACAGTCGGGCCGCTAGGAGGATGCCGGCTGGCGGCAGCCACGTCACGACGATGAAGGCGAGTCGCGGCAGGAATCCGTACACGGGATCGGCGGAGCAGATCAGCACCTCGGTGATCTGGTAGCCCGCGAGCAAGAGGAGGATCGCACCCGTGATGCGCACGATGTCCTTTCGCCCTGGCCCTGAAAGTGCCCACACCGCCACGACGACTTCGAATGCCGCGGTCGCCATCCCGAGCATTGGTGAGTACTGCATGATCCCTCCTAGTGTTGGCGGCAGAGTATACGAACAGGCTCAGCCTGTACCAAGCTCAGCCTGTACCAGTCGCCGCGTGTTCACCGCAGAGCGCGCCAGACACCACGGCTCAGGTGTAGGCCACGCCTACTTCGGAAGCCGCTTCGCGCAGCCGCTTGTCGGCCGTCCACAGAGGCGCCCTCGTCAGGACGGATGAAGCGAGCAGGTGCGCGTCAATGAACCCGAGCCCACGCGCCGAGACGTGCAGCGATTGCGGAACAGACTTGCGTCCCCTGTTTCAGACGGCGGCGTCGAACTCGTCGCGGTGGCGAGTGATGCCGGACACGCCCTGCATGGCGTCCGGGTCGAAGACGTGAACCATAAACGCCTCGTCGGGAACGCCCTTCCACTGGCGCGCGAGGCCATGCACAGAGGCGCGCTCGAATCCGAATTGTGGGTAGTACTCGGGGTGACCCAGCACGACGACGAACGGGCAACCGTCTGCTCGCAGGAGATCGAGTCCGCGCCGGACAAGCGATGAGCCGATGCCCTGCCGTTGCCGTTCCGGGATCACGGCCAGCGGCGCGAGTCCCATTCCGGCAACACGTTGCCCAACGTGTCGCCCGCCGCCATCGACCGTCGCCAGCGTGAACAGGATGTGACCAGCAATCGCGCCGCAGTCCTCTGCCACGAGCGAGATGAAGGGCACCTCCGCCAGGCGAAGCCGATGGGCGACGTCGGCCTCCTCGGGCCGACCGAACGCCAGCTCGTTCACGCGGCGGATCGCCTCGACATCTGCGAGCACCTCGGCACGGATTCCGACCATGAGAGCTAGTCCTCCGCGTTGTCGCGCCACGGACCGCCCGGCGGCCATTGGCCGGCGCCCGCTAGTCCCTCTCGCGGCAATCAGGACAGGCCACAGGAAAGCTGCGACCGCTTTGACGATGGCGCCGAGATCGTCAGGAACACCCTTCGCGTCTACCCTGTTGAGGAAGCTCCGCCACTGCGCTGCTTTTCCAGGTTCCTCCGCAAAGGTGACGCTTAGGCCGACGGGAACTCCACTCGGCAGTCCCGTGCCGCGCCGACGGAACGTGTCGCCGACCGCTCGTCCGAGGACCCCTCGATCGAACGCTTCCCCCATCGAGAGGACGTAGATATCGAAGTAGTCCTTCATGCGGCTATTCACCAACCCGAGGGAGACCATCGTCTCCAACTTCTCAGCGATGCTCGTCTCGGGGCGGTACGCCCGAAGCCGGACCGCGGGGAGATCGAGCAGCTGAGGGAGTTCAACCCACTCAGGCTCCGGCGTGACGGCATCACCTATGCCTACATCCACCTGAAGGTGCAGCCTCGCGTTTCCCAGACGCGCTTGGACCGAGACGCGCCGTCCGCCGTAGGTGCTCTCCTCGCGGATCGGCGAGATCCGGATGGTGTCAGCGAGGTACTCCATTCCGTCATCCGGCACGAGCATGTCGCACAGGTCAGTGAAGAGGCTCTGCAAGCTGCCGTCCGACAGGTCGCCGAAGCCCAAGAGATCGGCATCGCGGGTCGATCGGACCGTCTCGCCAAGCCACAAGAGCATGAGCTGCGCCCCTTTCAGCAAGAACCGCTCCACGTGTTTCGAGATCGAGAGCCGGTAGAGGAGACGGTGGAGCGCATACCGCTCAAGCAGAAGCTGCGGTTCTATGCCAAGATCCTTTGCCCGCGCCACGAGGCGAACGTGAATGGAGTGGGCGAGCCCCGCGGTTGCACTCACGAGGCGATCGCCTCCAGATACGGGCGCATGACGTTCCAGACGCGACAGATTCGGGCATACTCCGCGACATCGGCCATCTTGAACTTGCGCTCTCGCCATCCCTCGTTGAGGGCTTCGAGCGCCACATCCATTCCGATCGTGTTCCGGAACTTGAAGCAGTCCACGACGGTCTTCGCGACGTCGTAGATCCGTACTTCCCGGCCTTCGATCGTGTGCTCCTCGACCCCGGCGGTGAACGCCTCGCCAGACACGTGGACGGCGCGCACGGGGGGATACTCGATTGCCGGCGTTCGGGCTCCGCGCGGCAGCGCCATCCACACCCGCCGCGGCAGCTGGGTTCCGATCTCGTGGAACTGAAGCGCCGAGATAAGGCAGACAACGCCCTTCGGAGCTGCGGTAGCCGCGAGGACGAGACCATGGTGCTCCGTCATCTGGTAGCCAGGGAGCGGGAGGCGATACCAGCCGCGCGATGCGCGTTCGAGCTTCCCTTCTCGAACCAGACGAGTGAGCACGTGCGTGTGGACCCCACGTACCTTTGTTTCGTGCGCGCGCACAAGGCCGCCGCGGGCGACTGCATCGAGGACTCTCTTCGCGTCTGTCCGCTTCTCCATGTGGCGTATTGCATACAGTGATTGATATCTGTCAACGTATTGCCACACTGGAGGCCATGACACCCCGGAGCCATCGGCCTTAGGAGCACTTCCCGGTGCGCCCGTCCCCACGATCTATGCCCGTCTCGCGAGACTCCCTGGCGAGCCGCAGGGGCACGATGCGGCCCCGAGGCCCAAGCCCACGCAAGTGCGATGTCGCAGTGCAAGACCAGCCCCCGGCACCTGCCGGGAAACCGACAGGCGCAGATTGCTCGCGCCATCGAAGAGATGGAGGAAGACCCGACGCTCGGCGACGTCCGCCCGATCAAGAGTGGGAAGCTGAAGGGCGCGCTTCGCAAGCGCATCGGCCCGTACCGAATCATCTACTCCGTAGCCCCCGCGACCCAACGAGTCGACATCGCCGCAATCCTCATCCGCGCCGAAGCGACCAATCGGTAGCGCGACAGCTGGGGACACATTCCCCAATTCCACGGCGTGCCAGAACCGGGAATTGAGGGTTGTGTCCCCCCCCGGGGGGGGGACACGCCCCGTTGCACGCTTCTCTCGGCAGCCGAGGCGCCGCGAAGGCGTTGGTCGTTGGGTCTCGTCCCCAGGATCTTGTGCGGGAATGCAAGACCGCGTCGCCGCGTTGAGGGCT
>Ga0247842_10001203_pt1 | contig 44808 bp, 50 predicted proteins | sample LaCruzMarch2015__3_FD_192411 | JGI IMG/M metagenome (GOLD analysis project Ga0247842, IMG submission 192411) | Freshwater microbial communities from meromictic Lake La Cruz, Castile-La Mancha, Spain - LaCruzMarch2015_19m | ecosystem: Environmental > Aquatic > Freshwater > Lake | place: Spain...
TACTGATCACTCATCACTGATTACTTTCCTCTCCGTGTTCTCCGTGAACTCTGTGGTGAAATACTCCTCAAGAAGATTCTTCACTCCGTTCAGAATGACAAAAAGAATGAGTCTCATTTCTAACTAAAATAGGTATAAGAACACAAATTGAAATATAATTGAAAATAAAAAAGGCTCTTGATAATTCAAGAGCCTTTTTCACTTAATAGATGTTTATCTACTAATCAGCCTTAATTTGTCCCCAAGTTAATGGGAGTTTGTCATTGGCTTTTACTGCGGTTGTATTACCAACTCTTGGGACAAGGAAGTTATTGATTATCTCAGATATAACCTCACCTCTAGGAGTTGCATCGCCAACCTGGAAAGCAATACCAACACGACCACCTGTAGACTTACTTTTAATGATCACCGGGTCAGCACTATTAGCTCCATCACTACCAAATACTACTTCTGCTTCCCAATCCGCTTCAAGTTTTATCTGATCTAACCTGAAACTTCTAGGAGCATTCCAGCTTGCAGGAAGACTGGGCGCATATTTCGTACCATCTGCAGTCGGTTTGCATACGGTTCCATCTGTCCACATATCAAGGGCAGAATTGGTCATATTCGTTAAACCACCGGCATCGTTGTTTGTACTGCTTACGTAAAAGATATAATCAGCGGTGTTCAAAAACATGTCTCCACCTTGAAGGAACTTTTCACCGACAGAACCATCTGGTTCAGCATTGCCTGGTTTGTAAAGGCTTGTTGGGAACCATCCAAAGGTGATAATCATGTCAAAATTACCATCTTTTGTGTGTTTTGTCGCAAACGCGGCAAGTTCGGCATCGGTGTAAACTTTAACCTCTTTTGCAGTTTTGACATTTTTTGTAATCAAATCAACCGCCGCTGCAGCAGTTGCTGCATCAGTCCAGCTTACTTGCTCTGTGAAGATAGCAATGCTATCAATTTGAGCAAAACTCAAACTTGCTATGAAAAGCGTCAAAAAGGTTACTGTTATAAGGCACTTCTTAAACATTTTACCCTCCTCTTATATGTTTAGATCATTTATCTAGAACCTCATTGCAGAAAATCCCGCAATGATGATTTATATACTATTTTTAATTTTGCCCCAGGTCATAGGGAGTTTGCCATTAAATTCAACTGGCTGGGCTTTTACTTTTTGTGATAACCAATTATCGAGTATTTCAACCATAACTTCGCCTCTTGGTGTGGCATCGCCAACCTGAAAGACAATCGCCACTCGACCATCGTATACTTTATTATGAATAACCGATGGATCGGAATATGTTCCTCCATTATCACCAAATGCGGCTTCCAATTCCCACTCTTTACTCGCTGCAATTTGCTCGCTTCTAAAGCATCGGGGAGCATTATATGATGCAGGAAGACTTGGAGTATATTTCTTTCCGTCCGCAGTGGGAGCGCATTTGGTACCATCTGTCCACATGTCAAAAGTGGTATCTGTCATATTCTGTAAGCCACCTGCATCGTTATTAGCGGCGCTCACGTAGAATATGTAATCAGCGGAATTGATGAACATATCCCCGCCTTCAAGGAACAACTCCCCAACTGATTTATCTGGTTTTGCATTGCCTGCTGGATAGAGGCTTGTTGGAAACCATCCAAATGTGATAATAATGTCGAGATCGCCATCTTTTGTGTTTTTCGTTGCAAAAGCGCCTATATCTGCATCACTTAGAACTTGAATATCTCTAGTGAGTTTGAGTTTATCTGTTATAATTTGTGCCGCAGCATTTGCCGTTCCAACGTCAGTCCAACTCACTGATGCAGTAAAAATTCCGATTGAACCAACTTTCTGGACAGACCAAGACGCTGGAACAAATACAAGGACTAAAACCAATAAAACACTAAAAACTATATACCTTTTCATCTGAATGAAACTCCTTTTTAAGACAAAAAATTTGTATTTAATGACTCACACTAACAAGAAAACCAATAAACATTGCAGACAGGATTTTTTATGATTGGTTTCTGCTATAAAAATTTACAATCGCAATTATAACAGATATTCTCTGTTAAATCAATAGAAAAAACAATATCAATTAATCAGAAAATTAACCACAGATAACCACAGATTTGAGAAGATATATGATACTGATTGATTATCACTGATTATTATCTTGTATCATGAATCCTGTATCTTTTCTTCTATCCGTGTTCATCTGTGGTTTCATAATGAATTGTTACCTTTGTGAACCTGCCAATTACAAGAATATTTCTTTTCCTGTTTTTCCTGACTCATATATGGCGTTTACGATCTCGACTGCGTGTTTTGCACTTTCGATGGTTATAATTGGTTCTTTATCTTCGAGGATACAGTGAACAATGTCCTCTATAATACCGGTATGACCTGATGCACCAACAGCCATCGGATCAGATGCTGTTGTAGCTCCACGCTTTTCTTGAGGTCCGTATAGATTCAGCATTTCTGTCTCTTCTTCTCTTTCTCTTTCACCCTTAATCTTCCACGAGGTCAGTTGATCTTCTTCTTTGGTGATAGTTCCCTTATCGCCATGAATGAGAATATTTTGAGAAATGCCCGGATATGCGCAGGTGGTAGTCATGAGTGTACCAAGCGCGCCATTCTTAAACTTTAATATGGCAACGGTCTTGTCTTCCGCACTTATATCATGCGCAAAAATGCCATACGCACCAAAGACTGATTTAACACGCCCTCCAAACCACTGTAAAAGGTCAACGGTATGGACTCCCTGATTCATCAGCGAGCCTCCGCCGTCCTTATCCCATGTACCTTTCCATGAGCCATGAGGTCCCTGATAATAGCTTTGCTCTCTGAACCATGGTAACAAGCCATGCACACCGATGACTTTTCCCAGACGCCCATCGTCAATTGTGGCCTTTATTCTTTTATTCAAAGGGGTAGTTCTGGATTGGAAGATGGCGCCTATTTTAACCCCTGCCTTCTTCCCTTCCTCTATAAGCATGTTAATCTTCTCAACGTTTATGTCAACAGGTTTCTCAACGATGACGTGCTTACCTGCTTTCACTGCTGGTATAGCCATGTCAACGTGCAGATAGCTAGGAGTGCAGACGTTGATAACATCAACCTCACTATCATTCAGCATATCAGAGTAATTCGTATAGGCTTTGACTTTAAAATTCTCGTTTGTCTTATTCAGCCTTTCCTCATCAGTGTCACACAGGGCAATTAATCTTGCACCTTTGGCTTCGATAATTGCCGACGCATGATATGCTCCCATTCCCAAACCTACAACACCAAATCCAATTTCTTTCTGTGCCATTTTTGATTATCTCCTCTTAATCATTAGTGGTTTTTCGGGTAATAAAATTATCGGGGTTTTCTGGATTCCTAAGCGAGTTCAATAAATGATGTTAAATTTTTAGGAATAGAACGCGGATGATGCGGATTAAACGGATTTTCGCGGATTTTTCTTTATTTATTTCGATTCGCGCAAATTCGCCTGATCCGCGTTCTATTCCTAAAAATTTAACGGATTTAGGTAACAATTCATTATGAAACCGCAGATGAACACAGATACACACAGATAGAAGAAAATCAGTATCTTATATCTTCTCAAATCTGCGTGTATCTGTGTTCATCTGCGGTTAATTTTCTGATTAAAAGTGTTACACTGATTGTGAACCATGCCGTTTAAATTTGCTCGTAACTGAAAAACTCGTATTATTACGCTTCCTACCTTCATCAGAAATCAGCGCAATTCGATCAAAGTCATCTCTGATTTTGTTACAGTTTCACAGGTTTGCCGGTTCTTGACGATTCGTAGATCGCATTGAATATCACAACGGATTTTTTGCCTTCGTAGCCATCAACCGCAACAGGCGTTCCCTTTGTAATAGCGGAAACCATATCCTCGATTATGTTATTTGGACCGGGTTCAACTTCGATTTCATCAAGTGTAGCTTCGGGTTTGTCTGCTAATTTGAAAAGGACAACCTTTGAATCCTTCCATGATAATGTCCCATTTGTGCCTGAGAACTCCATTGCGCTTCCGAGATCGGGTGTATTGCAGGTCGTTGTTTGAAGCACACCACAAGCTCCGCTTTTGAATTCCAGTATAGCCACACTCAAGTCCTCTGTCTCGATATTATGCGCCAAAGTTGCGATTTTGCCGATGACGGTATTAACAGGTCCCATAAACCACTGGATCAAGTCAATGAAATGCACGCCTTGATTAGCGGCAGAACCACCCTCGTAACGTTTCTTGCTTCGCCATCCAGCAGGCGATCCACCATCATAGTAACTCTGCGCTCTATACCATTTCATCCTCAGATCAGCGAGAAACATATTACCCATAAGTCCTGATTGAATGGCTTTGAGAACTCGCTTATTAGCAGGAAGATAGCGTTCCCCAAAGTCAACAGCTAATATAACGCCAGCTTTTTTCGCAGTCTCGATAAGCTCATCACATTTTTCAACGAGTATGTCCATAGGTTTCGTTGTATATACATGCTTTCCTGCCTTCGCTGCCATTATTGCGAATTCTGCATGTAGTCCGCTGGGTGACATTACTCCAACTGCATCAATATCATCCCTTTGAAGCATTTTTTCATAGTCAGTTTCATAAGCACAGCCATGTTTTTCTGCGAATCTTTTCGCATTATCTTCAACGACATCGCAAACACAGGCTAGTTTTGCACCAGTAGTTTTTGTTACGATCTCTGCCCTATTAGCTCCCATACCCAAACCTACAATACCGAATCTTATTTCATCAGCCATAGTAAAACATCCTTTCCAATTTAAGTAGTACCAATTTTAGCTAGAAATGAGACTCATTCTTTTTGTCATTCTGAACGGAGTGAAGAATCTTCTTGAGGAGTATTTCACCACAGAGTTCACGGAGAACACGGAGAAGAATTAGTGATGAGTAAACAGTGATCAGTTTTGTCATACTGATTACTGTTTACTCATCACTGATTACTTTTCTCTCTGTGATCTCCGTGAACTCTGTGGTGAAATACTCCAATCTTCCAATCTTCCAATCTTCAATTTCGTTTCCTTCGGTAACTCAGAATGACATTTTAAGTCTCATTTCTATATCAAATGACACTTAATCATATTTCATTTTTTAGCCCACTTGAAGTTGTGGGCTATTTTCAGGCGTGTCTATAACACTCTTTTTTCCACACTCAGGTTGGAAGAACCATTTTCTTTTCACGTTTCAATGTTGACAGATATATTCCCGAAAATACTAGCAACATACCGATGATGGACGCCAATTTTATGGGTTCATCTAGGATGAATACTGAGATTATTGCGGTTCCAACAGGTACGAGATATTGTAACGGACCTAATTGGCTTGCATCAATTTTTTCAAGGGCTTTATACCAGAATATAAAACCTATTGCAGTAGGGAATACCGCAAGATAGACTATGATGATAAAACCTTTCAGTGGTGGAAGTGATAACTGTCCAAGCCCAGTTGTAAGCAAAAATAGCGGGATCGATCCGATCAGCATGTTAAGGGTCGTTATAACAAGCCCTCCTCGATCTCTTACAATCTTTTTCCCCATGACAGTATAGATCGCCCAGCAGAAAGATGAGATGATTGCGATAAGATTCCCTTTAAGATGCTCTCCACTAACTATCTCAAATCCTGTAAGATTGCCGTTTATTACCAATGCACAGCCAAGCAGACCTATAATGATACCACTGACTTTAGGCAAGGATAGCGACTCACCTACAAGGAGAGCTAATGGCGTAATAAAAATAGCATTTGAGTTCATTATAATGCTGACGTCAACTGCTGTGCTATACTTGAGAGCCGCAAAGACAGCGCTTCCCATTCCAAATATCCCTGTAAGAGCTAAAAAGATTATAATTACAGGTCTTTCAACAAGAACTTTAAGACTTTTAGTTTCACCCCTCAGGACTATATAGATTATAGATACAAGCCCGGCAATTGAGAATCTAAGGAAAGCAACTAGAGTTGGGTGCATACCCATGATGTCGCATAAATATCTTCCTGCAACAAACACGGTACTCCATAAGATAGATGCAATTGCCCCAAGTAAAATGGCTTTAGATGTGCTGGAAAAATGATTCATAAGGTGAGGTAAATTTGACTGTAAGCGAAAACAATCGTATTTTGTATCAGCTTACAGCCAAAAAATGTTTTGCATAACCATTTGAAAACTCGCTAACTGCTTGATAAAAGTAGATGACGAGTTTTTGATAGACTTTAATATTTGTGGCAACAAGTAGCTTAGAGAGATTCTTTCAGTTCTTTGCCTGCTTTGAATACTGGAACTTTCTTTGCAACGATCTCTAGTGCTTCACCTGTGCGTGGATTTCTGCCTTCACGAGCGGCTCTCTCTCTTATTGAAAAACTGCCGAAACCAACTAGATTAACCTTGTCGCCAGCGGCAAGCGCGCCTTTTATAGCCTCAATTAAAGCCTCAACAGCAGCGCCAGCCTGTTTTTTGGTTATAGCTGACTCCGCCGCCACTTTGTTTACTAAATCTTGTTTTGTCATGACAAGCCTCCTTTTTAGAAATTGGTAATTTAGCTTTATCTGGAATGATTATACGATAGTAGTTCGTACATGTCAAGTAAAAAATCACAAAAACTGTGTGATTTCAAGCGTTTTAACACATTTTTCACATTTAAAAGCAATTTTTGTGCTTTTTTACCCTTTTTTAGAAGTTTATTAGCACCTTGATAGCGCCATCTTTTCTTTCCGCCACCATCTCAAATGCCATCTGAATATTATCAAGCTTTATTCGATGGGATATAATTTTTGAAACATCAATCTTTTTATCAGATATAATATTCACCGCAACCGGAAATTCTGATTGAATATCAGGTCCCAACGAACCCAGTAATTTTACTTCTCTGTTAAAGAATTCAGGAAACACAAAATCATATACCGACTTACGTGGAACTCCGAAAGCTAGAACAACACCGCTCCTTTTAACCAAAGTGAAACAGTTATTTACTGTGGAGTCTTTTCCTACCGCTTCTATCGCCAGATCAGCCATTTGACCGTTTGTAATTTTACTTACCATTTCAGCGATATTCGATTGTAACGGATTTATGACGTGAGTAGCTCCAAAATTCATAGCAGATTTAAGCCTGTAATCCATAGGGTCTATGCCAATAATCTTTTCTGCCTTAATAAGTTTCATCATTGCTGTGAAAAGCAATCCGATAGGACCCTGTCCTACAATTGCAACATTTCTCCCACTAAGGTTCCAACTTTCCATATCTAGCGAGTTATTTGCTGATAGAAGTAATGGCTCAAATAACTTTCTACATGCATGAATAACAGTTCCTAAAGGTTGTGCTACTACAAACTCGTCATTGATATTTGGCAACCTTACCGTTCTGGATGGTGATGATGTAAAGTATTCTGCAAATCCACGATCACCATTGGGTATGGAAAGAACGTTGTCTTCTTCCTTGAATTCTTTACTACGACTTTCCACAACTATTCCGATACATTCATGACCGGGAAATCCGGGTGGTAGAGGATATTGTGGATTCCTTTCGTTAAGAAAATACGGAAGATCGCTTCCACATATAGAAGCTGTTTTGTTTTTTACGAGTATCTGACCATCGCTGATCTCTGGTTTTTCTATTTCGATTATTTCTACGTTAAATGCCTTTGTTATTATAGCCGCTTTCACAAATCACCATCCTTGTCTTATAAGCAATAGAAAATAGCACACGGATAAACACGGATCAGACGGATTTACGCGGATTAAAAAGAAATCCGCGTAAATCCGTTTAATCAGCGACATCCGCATTCTGTTCCTAATCAAAAAAGTGAAAATCTTATATCAGCCTGTTTTCAACACCCATGAACCTGGCGAAGAAGGCTATCCAGTGAATGGTGAAATCTTGTCACGGCTATCTCCATATAGAAAGGAACATATCAACCGCTTTGGGATTTACAAACTTCAACTCGATCAGATTCCACATTCCATCTGATTTAAAGAACATTCAATGTTGTGATGTCTATAAAAGGATATGTCAGGAGTCGTTCAAAAGCAAGTCTTTTTTTAATAGGATTTTACAAGGTGTTGAAAACAGGCTAAGTAAAATAATATAGAGTAGTTAAATCACAGTATTCTACCGTTTACAATTTAGCATTATTATCTGATTTAGTCAAGGACAAAAGAAGAAGTGTCGGAGTGGTACTAACAAGATAAGGGAAAGGTAAGAGGCGAGGGGTATGCGGCGGCACACAAATACCTCCTACCTTCCACTTTGTGGTTCTCTAACAGAAAAATATTATGCACAAAGCGTACCAATTATTATTATCGTAAATCGAAGATACAGTTATACAAAAGTTAATAAGTATTTATATAACCGTAAAGATTGTTAGTAAGATATATTTGCTATTTAGTTATATATCTGAAATGTTTAATTATGCAACATGAAAAAAAAGTAACACCTTAAACTGACTAAGAATTAAACAGAAGATAAAACTAATAGAAACAGATTAATGATGGTATAGTCATAAACATTGTGAATAAAACAGAATTATGGATACATACTGAAACTTGATACAGGATACTGGTTAATATCTAATACCGAGCATCCTATATCTTATCAAATATGTACAATTTCTATTTTTACCTAATGAATTTGGATTATTCTTCCTCATCCTCTTCGTCAATAGGCGCTGCTTCTACTTTTTCAATTTCTGGAACAGCCTTCTTCAATTCTTTCTCTACAAAGTTACGTATAGTCATCTGAGAAAATGGACAACCGGCACAAGCACCTTTAAGTCTAACCGTTACCACGTTGTTTTCAATGCCAACAAGCTCAATATCTCCGCCATCCATTTTTAGTGCGTTACGTATCCGACCAAGAGCTTCTTCAACTTTTTCTTTCATCATAAAAATCTCCTTTTACATTTACCCAACTATGTTACTTTAAATTAACAACATTCAAATCAGGATAGAAATTCCTGTATATTGCTTCTTTTTACTCAAAAATAATGCAATTATCAGACCTTATCGAAAACAATACACAATGTGCATATTTAGCCAGTCGTAAATGAGATATAACGAATAAATCATTTTGTGGCTAAACAAAAAATAACAACAGATAATGTATCAAAATTACACGTTATCGTTATAAATACCACAGACGCCACATAATGATAATTATGCAGAGCAGAAAAGACCAATATTGTTTATCTTGTACCTTTTAAAATAAACCTAATGTTGTCATAGTCATCTCTCTTGAGAGTATTCTTTTTTATATCTCTGCTGACATGCATACCTTTATCATTTATACCATTTAATGTAATCTTATTTCCAGATGTAATTATGGATTCTGTTAGTTTAATTACTTCTTTTATTTTCAGGTTTCTCCTTCGGAAAACTATTTTCTCTTTTTCTACAATAATCTCTTTTACGACCATGGAAATAAACGAAATATTTTTGCAAAAAAACTATATGTTACAAAAATAACACCCAGCGATTTCCCAATAGTCGAGGGTATATCATCAGGAACCACTGATCTAATAATGGCAGGAATAGCTATCAAAAATAAGAAAAACATAAAAGCTATTATATCTAAAGTTGTAGGTATAAATGCAAATCGTTCGACTTCATGACCAGACATAAAATTGTATCCACAGTCACACCGCATAGCACTTTCAGGATTTATTAAACCGCAAGTCGGACATTCTCGACCCCTCACTTGACAATTTCATAATCTACTCCTTTTACTAAAGTGCCTATGTTATTAAAGCCTTCACATAAATCTTCAATCTGAATTATCACCCTTACCAAGTAATCTCCAGAACGATTTATCACGCTTACGTTCTGGTTTAACGCCCTGACATAATTGTCGCTGGAACTCTATTTCCTCTGCCAATTTCATAATTATAGAATCCGATCTTTCTCGGTTATTTTTTATCTCTTCCTGCAAGCGATTTATCTGTTTATTGCGTTCCTCAAGTTCGTTTTTCAGCCATCTTATCGTGTCGTCTTTGTCGGTCAATTCGGCGACACTTACGTCATCTATGTCGCCATCTGTCGCCACCTTGACACATCGTTTTCTGCCCTCTACTTTGGCTTCAAGAGAGCCATTAGCAATCCTTCTCTGTATAGTTCGCTCTGACAAATTAAGTATGACAGTCGCTTCAGATATTGTCACCCATTTTGGCATAATATGACACCATAAGAATAAACGTAACGTAACAATAAGTTAATACAACTCCATGTTTAGAACGTAAAAAATACTTTTTTACAAAGCCATAAATACGACATAAATGGCGTAATTGTCGCATTAAAGTTATGGATTAAGCACCTAAACCAATACTTTAAGTGCCAAATATTCCCAAAAAATATTTTTATTCTAAAGCTAAAAGTCCAAAACGCTTAAAGCAATCCTTTACATTACGAACAACGTCAATTTCATAACCGGCTTTTCTTGCTGTTTGATAAACATCTATTCCGCAGGCTTCCATTGAAGGTCTTGCCTTTCCGCTATTCTTACATAAGCCTTTACTGAATTGATTGGGACTAGAAATATCTTTTGCAATACAACTTTCGCAATGTCTGCAAGGACCTGCCGCAAAAGCAAAAGCCTTGTAAAAACCATTTAGAAATGCCTGTCTTTCTATCTCAAACATTATTTCGTGAACGTTAGGTTGTTTATCTCCAGATTTTACTTCAAATTCTATTAACAACGCTTGATTATAAGCTTCTAACATTTTACGTGTCTCATCTGGAGTAGGGGCATAAGGGGGGCATGTAAAATATCGTGCATAACCCCCGCATCCATATTGACACTTATATCTAACCCATTGTTCAACAGAAACATCTTTAGCGAGGATAACCTTTGCTGAATTAGCTCCCAAGTTTATTACATTAGTTATTAATTCTTCTATAACATTATTATTTTCCATAATGACTCCGCTGAAAAAACGAAAAAAAGCATTAAGCTTTATATAAATACATAGATTCTAATATAACACAATTACAATAATTGGACACCCATAATTGACTTATATACTTACCCTCGAAACTTAGATTACAACAAAACAAAAGTTAGGTGAATTTTGAGGTATAATATCCTATACCCTTACCTTAAACTTGTGGAGGAAACATATGTCAGTAAAACGTCGAAATCATGGTCCAGAATTTAAGTTCAGAACAGCTCTGGAGGCAGCAAAGGAACAAAAAACTACATGCTGATCACCTAAGTCAGCATAAGCGAATTCCTGTTCAGCCCAAGATAGTGTTTCCATAAATTTTCTCCAACTGTATTTCAAGTCTTATGGTGTTAATGTCAATTGTATTTTACTCTAACACATATTATAACATACAGAGCGTAGCATAGACAATGGTATAATAGCTATACTGCAAGGCATTCATGTGACTTAAAATCTGCCATCAACGAACCTTGTAAAAACGATTAAATGCTCTGAAGAATCGCTCTATTGCGTTAGTTGTCGTTGGAATCCGAACACTGCCCACTGATGGAAGCAACTTTGACAAGTTACTCTCTGTCTGTCCAACCCATTCCTGTATACCAAGTGACTCCGATGACTCTTTCAGTTTTCCTAACCTTCTTCTGACTGTACGCTTATCCGTAGTCTGAAATACCTTCTTCATCTTAGATTTACGCTCATCAATATCCTTGTCTTCTTTGTAGCGCTTCTTTAACCACCTTGTCACTCCCTGATGATGATGAAAATGGCATAATACTTATTTGATATAGAAATGAGACTTAAAATGTCATTCTGAGTGACCGAAGGAAACGAAATTGAAGATTGGAAGATTTCACCACAGAGGACACGGAGAGGAAAGTAATCAGTATGACAAAAACTGATCACTGATTACTGATCACTAATTCTTCTCTGTGATCTCCGTGTCCTCTGTGGTGAAATACTCCTCAAGAAGATTCTTCACTCCGTTCAGAATGGCAAAAAGAATGAGTCTCATTTCTAACTAAAATAGGTATAAGATATGCTTTACTCCACAATCACGAAAGGCTTCCAGATGCTGGCTTGCAACCTGACGACTGTTACCTCCGAAGAGCAGTGATAGTTCCCGAAAGGTAAATAAACGTTTTCCTTTATCATTACGAAGCAATCGAAGGAACACCAGAACTGATTTCCTGTTTGATGGGGTGTCTGGTATCCAGTCTGTTGAAAATCCTTGTGAATTCACTTGCCATTTCACTCGAAATGTGTTATCTTTTTCTTGTATTTCCAATACCATAGTTACCTCCTTTATGTTTGTCAATTTGGTAATCTATGGTATTTTTTTCATTTTGGCAAGAGTTTTTTTGTTCTATTCACTGTAAATCCTCATTATTATTGAAATCTATTTGCAACGGTCTCCTATTTACTTTAATGGCATTTATTCCTTTTGCAGATATTGCTTATTATGCGATGCGAAAATACCCAAGAGACAAACTCCCGAAATGGAAACCTTAATTTCCGTTCCACTGGAAAGATACGAGGGGGCTTAAATTAGCATCAAAGATTAATAGATTCAAACTGGATTCCAGCCTTCGCTGGAATGACAGAGAATATAGGATAAGGGATTTAGCGATAAAAACATTAGATTTCAGGAGGTAATAATGGCTAAGATAAATATTGATCTGAACAAACCCATTGGCACAATTTCACCGCATATCTACGGGCATTTCACTGAGCATATCGGCGGGGTAATATATGATGGTATCTGGGTCGGTGAGGATTCGTCAATACCAAATGTCAACGGTATCCGATTATCCCTGATTGAGCATTTGAGGCGAATAAATCCATCTGTTATTCGTTGGCCCGGTGGTTGCTTTGCTGACAGATACCACTGGCAGGATGGCATTGGTAGTCGTGAAAAACGACCACGAAGATATGGCAGATGGAGTGACGTTACGGAACCGAATTATTTTGGCACACACGAGTTTATTGATTTCTGTCATCTGGTTAATGCTGAACCTTATTTTGCTGGTAACGTCGGCACAGGATCGGCAGAGGAATTTCAACAATGGATAGAGTATTGTAATGCGCCAAAAAGCACAACAACGCTTGCGGATGTGAGGGCAGAGAACAGGTCTATTGAGCCTTTTGTGGTGAAATTTTGGGGTGTTGGTAACGAGGCTTGGGGTTGTGGTGGAAGTTTTACTCCTGAAGATTATACTGATTATTATCGCCAATTCACAACGTGGCTTCCCGCTTATGGGGTGCCTTTGTATTGCATCGCCTGCGGTCCCAATGGAGATGATCGTGACTGGACAAAGCGATTCTTCGAGCAATACAAACGTGCAAGCGGAACAGTCATTAACGGATGGTCATTCCATTATTACTGCGGATCAGCAGGCGGAGCCATAGACTTCACCGAAGCCCAATTTTACGAGCTTTTGAGCAAAGCTAACGTCATGGAAAAGATAATCAACAGCCAATGGGAATTACTCGGTGATTATGACCCTCAGCATAACATTAAGCTAATCGTTGACGAATGGGGGGCATGGCATCCATCAGGAACAGAGATCAACTCCCGTCACCTTTTCGAGCAGGTCAGCACTATGAGAGACGCACTTATAGCAGGACTAACCCTTGATACTTTCAACCGTCATGCAGATAAAGTCTATATGGCAAACGTTGCTCAAATGATAAACAATCTGCATTCATTGTTCCTTGCGGATGAGGAAAAATTCGTCGCTACTCCGAATTATTACGTTTATGAGATGTATTTGGCTCATCAAGGCGCTTTATCATTGCATACTGAATTTGATACCACGAATGTCGGTGATTTGCCGATTCTTGCTGGTTCTTCTTCAATAAAAGACAAGATTATATGTCTGACCGTAACAAACCTTCATGCGACAGAACCTATGGAAGCGGAAGTTTGTATAAATGAAGCGGCAGTAAAAGAGGTGAGAATGACTTGTCTGTCTCATGACGATATTCATGCACACAATACTTTTACAAAGCCAATGGAAGTCGTGCCAAATACGAGTAATATCGAATTGAAGAATGGAAGGCTGATACACAAATTCAATCCTGCCTCTGTCACAAAGCTGGATATTATTGTTGCATGATTATAGATATATAGGATTATAGGTATATTATAGTCTTATAATCCTATATACTAACTGACAAGTGAATAGCAAGCGAAATAGTTAAGAAAAACAATGCATCAATTTTTAATGCAACTAATTTTTGATGGTTCCCCAAGTTGTTGCTAATTTTCCACTAGCCTCAACAGCAGTGGTGAGACCTTTCGTAGCCAGTTCAAGGATGTCATCTTTAGTCAATGTACGGTTGTAGATTACCGCTTCGTCCATCATGCCAATAACCCATCTTATATCTCCGCAACAAGCGTCATTACCAATCTGCATTTTATCAATCGGTTCTGCCGGATGAGCAGCTACATTGACGGCGCTTTTCAGTCCACCTGCATCGGTGAAAAGATACGCAGTTGCTTGCTTTGGATCAATTGCAATAGCTACCAATGCCCATGTGTCCTTTGGGATTACTGGACCAAGATGCCAATTCCACGTTGTGTTGGCGCTCCATGTATAATGTAAAGCATCTCCGTCGCCAAAACCTATTCCATTGGCATTACCAGCGGTGTTTCTTGACATCATGATTCCTGTCCAGGCATCGTTTTTCCAACCGTTAATCCATACAGCCATAGTTACTGTATCTGAGTTTAACTTGAAGGTGGGGAGATCAATTAGTTGATTTACCCCGCCAACAGCGCCAGCCAGTTTAACTGCCTGACCAACACGACCACTCACCCATGCAGGATTACCCATAGCTACACCATCATTGCCCTTGCCAGATTTATCTTTAGCATTGCCATCTAATGGCCAGTAACCCACCATACCTGTAGTAATATCGGCGGCATAGGCGATCCCTGTGATCATACCGATCAATAAAATCAAACCTAGAAACTTACCAAATCGTTTTAACATTTTTAACTCCCTTTTTGATTATTTCCTACTTGCTTCCTCATAATTAGTTACCAATTCTATTGTATAGTTTTAGCAATATTTTGTCAAGAAAAAAGATTTGTAAATATTGGAGAGTCGATTTGAAAACACAATGGACAATATGCTGGGTTTCTGTTAAGATAAATGCGAAACAGGGAGTGATTTTATATGTGGTATGTTTTGAATGGAGAAATGAGTATGGAAAGGTTTTTAGGACGGAGTCCGCCTTCAGAGAAGAAGAAAGAGATTTAAGATTTATAATTGAATGTAAAAAGCAAATTAATGTTAGCAGATACAAAAACAGGAGAATAACGAATGAAACTATCTATTAACCTAATGTTTTTAAGCCTAATAGTTCTTTTAACTGTGAGCATTGCCAATGCCGCCGATGTTAAGACAGACATGGTCTCTTATTGGCCTTTGGATGGCAATGCTAAGGATATTGTCGGCGGTTTTGATGGAAAAGAGATGGGAGCGCCGAAATGGGTAAACGCTTATAAAGGACAAGGTGTGCAGTTAGATGGTGTAAGCCATATAAATGCCGCTAAATTTGAACTTATAACTGACGTTATAACATTTGTCGCATGGATAAACGGTTGGAAAGTGGCAGATTGGGCAGGGATCGTTGGTTCTCGAACTCCTACTGCCTGTGAAATGATCTTCGGGGCTAATGATACTGTGCATTATGTATGGAACAATAACGCCGCCGAAACATATAACTGGGCGATTGGTCCGCAAATACCACAGGATTCATGGGCTATGGTGGCATTGACAATTGATCCCGATAAGGCGGTTGCGTATGTCTATACTGAGGATAAAGGACTCAAGCAAGGAACAAATAAAATCCCTCATGTTGAGCAACAAATAGGTAACATGAATATTGGATTTGTTGATTGCTGTGGTAACGTCAGATATTTCATGGGCATTATAGACGAAGTAATGATATACAAACGCGCCCTTACTGAAGCAGACCTATTGCAGTTAGCAACTAAAGGGCTTGCTGTGGAGTCTTCTGAAAAATTAGCGACGACTTGGGGTGATGTGAAACGCTAGTGTTTATTCGGTTTCGCAAGGGCGTATTGATGAGCATTAAATAATTAATCGGGTAATAAAATTATCGGGGTTTTCTGGATTCCCGTTAATATGTTAAACTATTAACATGATATAATATCATAACAAACAACAGGTCAAGCAATATAGAGGACCTGATTCCCGTAGTGTTACGAATACCGTCGAAAGACTGTCCCTATGTTGCTCTAAAGACAGTGAAAGTTTTATTGTAAGTTGTCTCTCGAAGACCCATATTAGCTTAACTACTGCCTTGACCTTTGCTTGTTTTGGCTAACTTGACAATGTTAGATTAAAAGGAGTGTGTCCCACTTATGAAACATCATGACAATATTATTCACCGCAGAGGCACAGAGATCACAGAGAATTCGCAGAGGTTCTATTGATTTCACGACTCGGCGGAGCTGAGAATTGATTTTCTCATCGTTTCCTCTGCGTTCTTTGCGTCTCTGCGGTAATTTTTTATGTTTCATATATGGGACACACTCATTAAAAGTAGCTTCCAGCTTGGTTTTTGAAGATAATATAAAGAATTGACAGCTTAGAAAGCTACAACTGCATTTTTTTCTAATTTAACATTGTCAAGATAAACTGTATTAACAAAATAACGTGAGGTATCCAAAAATGCTCTTTATCGGTATTGACCTTTCTGACAAAACCTTTGATTCTTGCATTAGCAATTCATCCGGAGATGTCTTTCACGGGAATGACATTTTGCGTGTGTTTGTCATTCCTGTGAAAACGGGAATCCATTCCTAGCTATTATCCGATTAATTTCTTAACTTTCATAATGCGGGGGGTATCCTTGCCGAAACGAGAGATGAGTATAGGAAGGCCAGTGACGCCGGGGACAACCGTAGACCGCATTCGGTTATACTGCAACATTGTGCATTAATTTATCTGCTCAAACAGATTTTTTAATATCATTTTTCAGATCATCTACTGTTTTTTTTACGTTATCAACGACTTCCTGAATTATATCTTCTTTTATTGTCCTTGCCAGTTCATATATTGCAAACCCGCAAACACCGATTTCTTTCGCCGATTTTATAATAAATTCTCTTCTTTCGGCATCGTGTTCCTCCGATTGAGTGTCGATCTTCTTTTTGATTTTTTGATTTTTCATGTTTTAATCTCATAGATCTATCGACCTATCCTCATTATAGTATCAATTGAATCTTTTCCATATAGTAGCAATAATTTTCAAATGACACATCTGGCGGTAAGCTATGGTCAGGATAGGGAATGTATCCACCTTCATGGACAAGCGGGGCAACTCTGGCTATTTCATCATCAATTGCCTTTTTACCCCATGCTAAAGTTCGTTTATCAAATCCACCCCACATTCGTAGATCACGTCCATACTCCTTACGAACTTTTAGCACATCCATGCCAGCCTGAACTTCAAATGGGTACAGAATGTTAATTCCAGCATCCAGCCACACTGGGATAAGCTTTGATACATCACCATCACTGTCTAGGGTAATAAATTTCACTCCTTTAGATCGTAGAAAATCCACGACACGACGGTATCTTGGTAGCATGTACTTTCGAGCAAGCTCAGGACCAAGTAATGGTCCTGTCTTGAATGCCATATCTTCCCAAAAGCCGTAAACGTCAATGTCTGTACATTCCAATACCTTGCCCATCATAGCAATAATAAAGTCGGCGTTTGCGTCCATCATCTCTTCAACAAAGGCTGGATCATCATAAAACAGCATACATAGATTTTCAACACCCGTCATATTGCGAATAGGACCAAAAAAACCACCCCAACGGTCTGAAATAACGACCAGAGGGAAATCCCGATTTCGATAAGCAGAAAGTCTTTCTTTCCAATTTTGTCCAATGCGGGCATCCATATCTGGTTGCATACGCTCTTTCCAGAACTTTCGGAAATCCTCACGTGTCTCCACTGGAAATTTGACGAACTTTGGCATTGATGAATGAGGATAATTTTTCAATTCACGCATCAAGATGCCTTCATGGTTTATGTATGAGATCGTATCTTCGTCTTCTTCAACCACTTTTCGTTCAAATGGCGGATTCGGAAAGAACCATCCGCCGTGCCAATCCCATCGATCTGTTGTAAAATAATGTTTATTTGGATCATATCCTTCTTTCTTCCAGCGATCAGCAGTCTCTGGCCATCCCCCGGCGCCGTTAAATGGTGCCCGATCCCTTGGTTCATAATTCATGGTGGCAAGAAACCTTTCCCTTGACGTCATTTTAGTAAGTTTCACTGACATATATTTAACCTCCACATTTTTCTATAATTACAAGCGAACTTCAGTTGATTGCACCTTGCCTTCTCTGGCACGGGCGCCTTCCAGTTCTTTTTCCCATATCAAATGCTGATATTCTTCTGGAACAGAATTATTAAACCAATTAATGAAATCCTCCCAGATTGATAACGTCCATTCTGCGTCAATCTGTGCTGTGGTATACTTTTTCTCATCAAGTCGAATAAAGCCAAATATATCCTGCACATGCGACTTTTCTGCGACTACGACACAAGTTTCTGCCAGATGAGGTGGAATAAAAAGGACGCCAGCAGGCGTTCCAAGCACTACGTCACCGGGCATACAAATAGCATTCCCAATACGGCAGGGAGTATTCATTCCCACCATTGTCACATCTCCAATACCGGTAGGATCGTTACCTCGATAGAGAGTCTGAATTGCGGTAATCTCCATAATCTGTTGCATATCACGAATACCACCCCAAATTACCGATCCGCCTTGCTTGGTGCGTGCAGCAACTGCTGTTGAAAGATTACCTCCGACATAAGTTCCCTGAAAGATTTTATCAAATAAGTCCACTACAAGAACATCATCTTCCTGAAGGGAATCTACTACCCAAGCATTGAAAAAGCCACGTCTTCCCTCCTCCTGCTGTCCGTATTTCAAAAGATAGTCGTTTAGGTCAGGGCGCATTGGAACCATAACCGCAGTCACTGCACGCCCTACCAGTATCTTATTGGGATGAATCATCTTGAAGTCACCCTGAAACTGGTATCTGTAACCCTGACCCCAGAGAGGTCCCCATGCTTCCTCTAATGTAACCTTTTCCATCCGACGTAAGATATTCTCAGGCACTTTAGGTCGTCCATTGGGAAAACGCTCTCCTTCCCAAAGTGGTGTAAGTTGAATGATGTCCTCACGACAATCGAATTTCATATTAACTCCTTATTTAAAAGTTTTTTGGTTAAGTATACGAGTTTTTCACTTATAAGAAATAAAAAGAAATTAAACACGGAGGCACGGAGAGGAAAGGTGAGGGATTAAATATAAAGCAAACTGGCAGTTTGCTCTACATCAATTAACTAAAATAATTAATTCGGTTGACCAGTAGAATCATTGGAATTAAATCAATATTCAATATTCAATTTTTTCCTCTCCGTGCCTCAATGTCTCTGTGTTTTTTCATGAATTATGACTATTCATCAACTAACTGAAAAACTCGTATTAAGTGTGCATTATGGGTATACCATCCCATGAATTATAATTTGTTCCACATTCGGAACACAAGATTATATCATCTTTTTGGCTGACATCGGACTTGCATTTCGGACATGCAAGGAATTTCATCAAATTATCACTAACCAATATGCGTGTTGGATACGATTCCTCTGGCTTTATAAGATACTCTCTCCATGCGATACTGCCTTCAGTTCCCCAATGTATCGGCTTTGCGCTCAATTCTTCCCGATTGATACGGTAAATGTCTTCGAGAAGGAATTTTGAAAGTGGAGCTTTTTGCACTTTTCCAGAATTCGAGGGATTAATGGAGTTATCTGACTCAGTTAGATCTATGTGTGCAAAGGCATGTGTTGGTCTTTGCTTGTCATTTCCAGATAAGCTTTTGTCTAATCGGAGCATCATCTTTACAAGAGGCAAAAAGTTTCCCAACCTACCAAACGACCGCTTATAAGTGGCATTTAACAAAAGCACCGGGAATGATCTTGAATAGTGTAAAGAAAGCTTGCTGTCCTTATCCAATATCTGACGGAAAGACTCAGGAGTAAAAATATGGACGTGCTGATCTCGTTCTGCGCCAAGATCGGGCTTGAACTCCTCAATCTCACGCTTTGAAAAGGCAAGAGGGACGCCTATGAAAAGATGCTTTTTTGCAACTCTTATTAATTCAGCTATGACCTTTTGTGGATCAGTGACGTGTTCGACCATGTCATTGCAAAGCACAACGTCAAAAGACTTATCTTTAACTGGTATATTGTGCGCATCGCCACATATCCCCTCTATATGATTATATTCCCACATTCGACGCACTGCTGGCACAGATAAGTCCATGCCATAAGTTTCTGCACCATAGCGAACCTGAACAAGCCTTGGATAAAAGCCTTCGGCACATCCGATATCAAGGAACGAGTCAAAGCTCAAACAATCAAGACAAGAAAGAAACGTTTGAATTTCGCAGAATTGCAAGACACGATAGGGTGCAAAATTATAGATAGCCTGATGGGGTATATAATAGCCATCTTTGTCCATTCTACGAAAAAGATAGTCCTGTGCCTGCTTAGAAGTCTGTGTCCACTGATCCATTATTTGTCCTCGTATGGATTGAGTATTGCTATTTATTTTAAATCAATTAACAATAGATTACATCAGCTAGCCATTAATATCAAGACTTATTTATGATCAAGAGCAAATCACAAATATCTATCCATAATGTCAATCTTGTGATATAATATCAAACCAGAACTTAAACGTAAGTGTGAGGTAAAAAAAATGAAGATTGTATATTGGGATGTTGAAGAATCAATAAAATTGACTCAAGCTTATAATGACCAGATCGTCGGTGTACCGCATTGTTATGCCGTATCTCCAAAAGAATTCGAGGATGGTTTTATTTATAAGAAAGTAAATGGTGGAGAAGACTCAGAAGATATACATTCTGAAAAGCTAATTGTATGCGAAGAGAATGGTACTATACTTGGTTTCTCGGATGTCGCAATAGCAGAAACAGAGTTTGAAGGTAAAAAGGAACAAAAAGGATTTATTCGTTTCTTGACTTATGAATCTGGAAATCGCTCTGTCGGTCAAACACTCTTGATGGAATCAGAGAAATACTTGTTGGGTTTCGGTATAAAACAGATCAAAGCCTTTCGACTTTTATTTATTCAAGATCATTGCGGCTATCGGTTTTATCATCTTAATTATGGTATGCTCTCCGATAAACTTGGTCATATACATGCTCTATTGGGGATGAATGGATATAAAATAAACGGTGGTGAGATATTCATGGATCAGCCTGCGTACCAAGTTGATGAACCTATGCTAACCGATAAAAGCCTTGATATTATCCTTGAGTTCCAAAACAGCCGTGCTGATTTACCAAAGCTGATTGTAAAAGCTTTCCGGAATGGAAATGAAATTGGGCAATGCAAATCTGAATCTGCCGGTGAATGTTGCGATGCAAAAGAAGCACAGGACTGGGTATTCATAACATTGCTTGAGGTTAGCAAAGACGATCAGAAAAAAGGCTTGGGACGGTATCTGTTACAAAGAAACTTATGGGAAATGAGCAAGATCGGTTATAAAAATTCTGTTATAAGCACCGATTGGAATAATTTTCGTGCATTGCTGTTTTACACAAATTATGGCTATAAGGTGGTTGATACCATGCACGAATTCGTGAAAAATATTGAATGAAATGGAGATCAAAATTGCCTGAAGTATACGAATTACTCGATAGAATAAAAGAGCAAAAGCCATTGATACACCATATTACAAACTGGGTTACGATTTATGACTGCGCTAACATAACGAGAGTGATTGGCGCTTTGCCGGTAATGGCACACGCAATTGAGGAAGTAGCGGATATGACTTCTATTGCGTCTGGATTAGTATTAAATATAGGAACTCTAACACCTGAACTGATCAAATCTATGATAGTTGCAGGGAAAAAAGCTAACCAGATGGGAATTCCAGTTTTACTTGATGCTGTCGGAGTTGGCGCAACTGCTCTAAGAACAGATAGTGCAAACAAGATAATAGGTGAATTGAAAGTTGACGTCATCAAGGGAAATTCTGCCGAAATTGCGGTTCTTGCGGGTGCTAATGCAGTTGTTAAAGGCGTTGAGGCGATGAGTGTAGAAGGCAACTTGGCTGGCATTGCAACAAAATTTGCCAGTGAGAAAAATGCCTGTATCGCTATGACCGGTGTGCAGGATATAGTATCAAATGGAAAAGATACATATTTGATTGATAATGGTCATAAGATGATGGGGGCAATTGTTGGTACTGGTTGTATGGCATCATCTGTTATTTGTAGTTTCGCAACAGTGGAAAAAGATTATGCGTTTGCTGTAACTTCGGCACTGGTTTGCTTTGGTATCGCTGGCGAACTTGCCGCTAGAACAAGTAAAGGACCCGGTACTTACAAAGAAGCATTTTATGACGAAATCTATGCACTTGATAAAGAAAAGATAGTTAGATTCAGTAATTTTAAGAAAATATAAAATTATGAAAAACCTTCAACATATAAGTTTTTATTTTGTTACGGATAAGGAAATCTCCGATAAAGATGAAATAACGCAAGTAAAAGAAGCTCTGCGAGGCGGAGCTAATATTATACAATACAGAGATAAGAATTCATCTAAAGAAGTTCTACTTCAAACCGCAAGCAAACTCAAAGAAATATGTGATGAGAAAAATGCGATATTTATAATAAACGATTATGTTGATATTGCATATACCGTTGATGCTGATGGCGTTCATATTGGTCAGGATGATATGGCTTATGAACAGGCAAGAAGCTTGATAAAAGATAAAATTATAGGCGTAACCGTACACAATGTCAAGGAAGCGGTTAAAGCGGAAACAATGGGTGCGGATTACCTCGGTGTAAGCCCGATCTTTTCGACAAATACGAAAAAAGATGCAGGGAAAGCTATGGGACTTGAATTGCTTAAAGAAATAAAAGAAAGTGTAAATATACCCATTGTCGCTATTGGCGGTATAAACATTGATAATGTTGATTCTGTTATAAAGGCTGGTGCAGACAGCGTTTGTGCAATATCCGCAACTGTAATCGGAGATATTGCCCGCAATGTTAAAATTTTTGTGAACAAGATAAAGGCATTGTCAAAAATAAAATAAGAAATAAACACGGAGACACAGAGACACGGAGTTTGGAAAGGAAAATAGAAATTTTTAATTTTTTCCTTTATTCTCCGTGACTCCGTGTCTCTGTGGTTTTGCCAAATTTTACAATACCAAGCTAGAAATGAAAGGAAATTGATATGAAGGAAAAGAAAAGATTTCTCGTTGATGTAGGAATAAGAGACCTGCCTTTTCCGATGAAAGTAATATCGAGAGAAAATCCAGATGGTCAGCAGACAATTGCGAATATATCCATATCAACAAGGATCATGCAGGAATTCGAGGCACGATGGATTGACAAGTTCATCCAGATCGTTCATGAACATCGAGATCGAATAGGCACAAAAACATTAAGGGTTAATATATTCGATTATCTACATGAGCTTCAGGCTACGGTAGTAAAGATTGACTTTGACTATCCATTCTTTATTGAAAAAACGACCCCTGTATCAAAGCAAAAGTGCCTCGTTAGACATTTGTGTACTTATACAGCAAAGGTTTCTGCGGTAGATGATAAACCAAAGGTAACTTTCAAGGTAGAAGTTCCTATTGTTACTACTTATCCTGGATCCGCTCCAAATATGCCCGGCGGACTTTTCGGACAGTTGAGTATAATGGTCTTAGAAGTTGAAGCTAAAGACGATATTTACCCCGAAGACCTGATTGAACTTATAGATAGACATGCTTTATCCCCGATATATTCTTTTTTGTCTGAGGAAGATCAGGCATTTATCATTCAAAAAGTACACTCTGAGGAGAGGTACAGCGTTATGGTTCTTGATGAGATAAAAGAAGAGCTTGCCCGAAATCCTGACGTCGGATGGTATTCTGTCCGATGCTCTAATTATGGGATGCTTCATTCGTACAGCACAATCATCAGTACCGAAAAAAGCGTATGGGTTCCGTTTAGTAGTTATGAATCTTAATTAAAAGGGAGGTTAGATATGACTGATTTTATTGGAAATGCCGCTGGTGTAATATGGGGTTATCTATGCGAACAGAAACAACCTGTTACACTCTCGGCAATAAAAAAGGCGATCCCTGAATCGTCTACCGTTCTGATGATGGCTTTAGGATGGCTTGCAAGAGAAGACAAAATTGACATAAAGATATCTGACGAATCTTATTCATACAAAGTATCAATAAAACACTAGGAATTGCAGTAGAGCAAACTGCTAGTTTGCTAAAAAACATGAATCTGGCAGATTGCTTTACGAAATAAAAAATATTAGGAGTTAAGTTATGGTAATACATTACAATAAAATGTCTCCAAGAGCTTTCTGGGTGCAGAGATACGAAATTCCTTACGATAAAACGAATCTCGACCATCTGGATTATAATATATCCACTTCTGAAATTGAATGGAAAGACCCACATAAACACGACGCTATGGAGGAATTCTGGTTCGTGATGAGCGGTGGTATGAGAGTTTATCAGGCAGACGTTGTAACCAATGTAGGTCCAGACACTCTGATAATCCATGAGCGTGAAGTATTTCATAGGATGGAGTGTAAAGACAGATGCGAGTGGCTATGTATGGCATTTAGTAACCGTTTTGCAGATAAAATGAAGCAGATTAGAGAAGAGAAAGGAAACTACGGCAAACATGATGGTTTTGTCGCTTCTGTATCCAGAACTATCCTGACTTCTGCTGATTTACCACCTATGGAAGATCATGGCTGTCAGCGATTCCCAACAGACAAGTCAATTCGTGATCTGGATCATTGGGACATTAATACATGGAAACCAAATCGTATCTGGAAGCCCGGTCACAAACATGACAGTATGGAAGAATATTGGTACATACTCAAAGGAAAAGCAAGAGTTTTTCAGGGTGAAGGTGATGATGAGCAGATGTACGAAGTCAATCCCCATGACTTCATTATCCATCCGCCCGGTGTTACGCATCGTATGGAGACTGACGAGGTAGGCTGTAAGTGGTGCTGTATCATGTTTAACACGCTTCTGGCAGAACCGCTCAATGATCTTTTGTCATTCCCATGAAAATTGTCCTCGTAATATGAGTTTTTCACTTATAGAAACAAAAAGAAAATAACCACGGAGAACACGGAGAGAAAATAAGAAAAAAATTCCTCTCCGTGCTCTCTGTGTTCTCCGTGGTGAAAAAAATCAAGGAACTAAATGTTATATGAAAATAACCACGGAGGCACAGAGGCACGGAGAAAAAAGATGAAGGCGGAAAGATTGGAAGATTGAAACTAGGTAAAGTAATCTTCAAATCTTTAATCTTAGAATCGTATTCATCCTTCATACTTTCTAAGTTCTCTCCGTGCCTCTGTGTCTCCGTGGTTTTTTATATCTTACTTTGTTGAGTGAAAAACTCGTATCAATATATGAACTTCCACGTAACGTCACTATAAGACGATTTCCAGACATTGTCAACATCAGACATGGTTCCTTGCCGTACCCCGTTAGACGAGATTTCAACATCCAGAGCTCGCCAACGGTAAACGCCTTTCTCATAGTCAAAGGTTTCGCCATCGTCATCAAAGAGCTTGAAGGTGCTGGACGTATTTCCAAAATGCCATACTTCAATTGGTACAGCCTCACCAGCTTTCGGTGCGCATTGCATGATCGGCATCATCGGTATGATTCCGCCTTCTTTGACAAAGATAGGCAATTTCTCCAATCCCGCTGAAATATTGATCACTTTTCCGCCTTCAATACGTTCATCTGTCTCAAAGTCATACCATACGCCTTTCGGCAGGAATACTTCCCTTGAATTTTGACCTGTGAATAACGGCGCTATTAACATAGAGTCGCCAGCCATGTATTGATCGTCTCTTTCCATGTTGGCGAGGTGCAGATTGTCTATTTCATCCTGAGTGCCTATCTCCATCGCCATTCCTCTGAAAGGTGGAGTTCCGTCAAAGTGATAACGGGCAAATGCGGAATATAAGTACGGCATCAATTTCATTCGCAAATTGATGTATTTCTGGACAATACCCTCAACTTCAGGGAATGACCATGGTTTTGTTCCATCTGCCCATGCGTTGAGCATTGCCAATGGTGAGAAACACACAACCTGAAGCCGTCTGATCCATTCTTCTGCGTTCCTTGCGCTTCGTATTTCAGGAGACCAGAGCAGACCGCTGAATCCTGAGTTACACAACGCCCTGACAAACTGACGATGATCATACAAATCCGAATAAATCGCAAATGGTAAAGGTGATGCACCGGCTGATGATGCTCTGACAAGCCCATAAGTTCTTCTATTATGCTTTTTGAACATATCAAGTATCATTTTCTGTAAGGTAAGCCCATAGACCTGACGTACCTGCTCGCCATCATGCCCGGATGGGAATATGGCATGTGCGGGGAACATCCACGAACTGCCTGTTAATTCACTGCCATCGCACTCGTCTAGCTTATACCCTGATACGCCTATACTAATATGCTCTCTATCGTGCTGATCTTTAAGAATATCCTGTGCTTCTTTGAGAGAATAATCAGGGGCAAGCCCGCCCCATACAGTATGAGAACCAGATAAAGATTCAAGTTTTGGGTGAATTTTCGCTTCTGGGGATACATAAGGATGTTCCCACAAGTTAATATTAAAACCCATAGATTTCATTTTACTTACGAACTCAGCAGGATTTGGGAATCGTCCTGACCATTCATACGTTGATGGGTAACTCTTTGTGTGCCAACCCGGTTCCAGTCCGATCACATCACAGGGCATTTGACGTTTTCGGAACTCGTCTGCCTCTGCTATCGCCTGTTCATCAGTGAAAGTTGTAGGAACACGATGCCAGAATCCAAGTCCCCATCTTGGAGGAAGCGTACCACCACCGCAATAAAGATTATAGCGTTTTACTGCATCCAGAATATCATTGCCAGCGAAAACAAACAACTCGAAACCACTTGATGACGTAACAATTTCTACCAGATCAGATGGTGGCGTTGCCTGCCAATCGGAATCCTTATTTCGATCTTTCAGGACAGTTGGATACCCTTTTCGTCCAGATGAACCGCAATAAATAGTGACGATTCGTGACGTGTTTACGAGAACACCATACCCCTTACTTGAGACGTAAAAAGGCACAGGGGCATGTGACTCCCCTACGTCAATAATCGGATCGCTGTTCACACGAAGGTATCTCGTTCTGCCACGATGATTTACCCTCATGAACTGAAGTCCAAGACCAAAGATTTTTTCATTATGATCCAATGGGAAACAAGCGATAGTCCTTCCACCGATTTGTTCAGTCATAATCAATTCGGGATTGAAAGGAAACGGTTTATCGCCAAGTGTTTTCATGGAATCCAGAGCGGGTTCCATACCTACCACCGAGAGAGGCGTGTAAGTACTTGCATTTCCTGCTGTTGCATTCCAGACTCCCGGTGCTTTTTGTGTCCATACTAAAGTTTTCACAAATAACCTCCTTGTGTTTTATAGGGAATTATAATCAATACCACAGACCGAGATCAAGCCTTTGTATCGTTAGACTATCATCACCAGTGTTTGTAATCGTCAGCTTGTTCTCTCCCGAATGAATGAATGACGTTGGAACATTAAAAGTTCCGCAAATATCCGCTTTTGGCTCATTATTCAGAGTATCCTGATCTGTGAACATCAAAAATATATTGCCTGATGGCACTTTTTTTGGCTTTCCAAGATTCATTCCGTTGACAAAAAGTTCATAACTGCCATTTATTGCAAGCAGTAACAATGCCCTTGCCACAGGGAACGCATAACTCGGAAGGTATAAATCAAGTTCGGCATTTTTACCAACCTCAACAGTCAGTGGTAAAGGCGTCGGCTGATCAATATTCGGTACTCTGTGATGGTTATTTATCAGCGTATAAAGTGCAGGTTTTCTGATCTTATTCGGATCGTTTAGATCAGCGATCCAGTCGTAAGGCTGTTCTGCGATATATTCCGTCCAGCATGGGAAATTGAATAGGTTTAGCCCATCTGCGCCCTGATCGTACATGCTTAATGCCCATGCTCTATAAGATTCAATGGTATGGCATCGTCCACTGTGATTCATGTCTGTTCCTGCATATACTGGTACTCCTTGAAGAACGGTATGGAACCCGTCAAAATTTATTCGATAATCGCATGAAAGGAATGGGGCAACGGTGACGAAATCCAGTAAATTTTTCCATTCGGCAAGGTCAATGCCCAAACGCCGGCATCCCTCAAGCCACGTTGGAACCCTAGCAGAAAGCAATATCTTTTTGTTTCGGCGATTACCGATCTCATCAAGCATAGCTCGAACTTTGCCAATGAACTGAGTCAATATATGTCTTTTATCCCATACTTCGTCAAAGTTCCTTCCAGATAGATGACGAGGAAAACGCATCCAATCAAGCTGAAATCCATCAATGTCATATTTATTCGCAATATCCTTCAGACTGCTAATAATATAATCCTGAACTTCTGGCTGTGAGTAATCAAGACAGTAACTCATCCAATCAGCCCGATTCTCCCTTACAGCTTCAAAGTCAACGGCAAGATCGGGATGGTTCTTCTTAAATTCACTTGCTCCCCAATGGTCAGATTCGTTGGCATTGTGAACATCATTCATCCTGTAGGTTATGAAAACTTCCTTACCACTCTGTTTGAGGTACTCAAGGAACTTGCCGAATGGGTCTTCTCCTCGTTCAAAGGCATCTATCAAGTGCGGGGCAACTTCACGGGCGATCGGTTCGCCAACAGAGCATGGATAATAGAATTTCCCGATAGCGTTAGGGCAGACAAGATACGTTGTCACTGATTTCGGACATTGTTCAACCGCCCATCTCAGGTCATTATCTGTAAGCGGAGATTTAAGCATAAAAAGGTTTGTTCCATCATTATCAATTATAAATCTTTTCATATTTCGCCTCCTATGGCTTATTGTAATATTCATTTCCATATATTCTACCACAAAAGAAATTTTACTGAAATAACAATAATTTAATTGACCATTAAAAACAAAGATATCAACGGGGAGAAGTTGTGACGCGTGACACACATCAAGAAATTCTGATCTTGTATTTATCAGCCTTTTGATGATAAAATATGATAATAAACCTATGAACTTGCATTATATACATTTAAGGGCGTAATGCACGACACGCCTAATGCTATTGCTGTGTATGAGGCATTTATTGAGCAGTAAAAGAACTAAAACGAGGATTAGTAATGAATGATTTGATTGGATATACAAAGGAAACAACTAAAATTGCTCTTTCGTCCATTCTAAAAGGTTCTGAATATGATCTTTCAATCTTTACTAATGATGAGATTGCTTGGTTTGAGGAAAGAATCTATCTCAAGAATGAAAAACCTTACGTCGAGTGCATATCTCGTGGAAAAGAGATTCAGTTGAAGCCGGAGGAACCGGAGGAAGTTGTCCGTCAATTATTTACAAAGAAACTGATAGATCAATATGGCTATAAAGGACGCATTAAATTTGAACATTCGGTCCAATTCGGTCGAGAAACCAAATCTGCTGATATTGTCGTATTTGATAAGGATAGACCAACAGTTGAGTATATAATCGTTGAGGTAAAAAACCAAAACTTAAAGACGGTAAAGAACAACTCAAGTCATACTGCAATGCTACTGGAACTCCGATCGGTATATGGACAAATGGCGGTCAGATTTCCTACTATAACCGAAAAAGTCGTATTTATAACTTTAATTTACTCATTAGCCCCGTAGTAGACATCAGATAACCAATAAGAACTCCAAACATGATTGCACCGATAAGCGCCATCATAATGAGGAAAACTTTCCAGCCTAACTCCCCGCTTTTCCTAAATTCTTCTTTAATTTTCTCCCATAATCCCTTCTTTTCTGGTATTTCAAAATCTACTGGTATGGAATCGTCAAGAGCATCTCTCGTTCCGCCGCGTAACGGAAGAACAGAATTGGATTCAGGAGATATAGTTTTGTCTGTAACATTTTTAGCTGTGGATTTTTCGGGTTTAGTCTGAGGTTGCGTTTGTGGTTGATCAGATATTGATTTCTCTCCCCACATAGCCCTGCGTTGCTCCATAATCTTTTTAACTAATTCTTTCTTTTCATTTTCATCCATCGGCATAAATAATTCACCATCCTTAAACGAAGAAACCATAGACAATTTTATCTGTTATCGCTCCATATAGACACCAAAGGCTTCCACTTACGAATTGACCAAGCATTAAACCTAGGAAAAACGGTACTGCTTTTCTGTAAATTTTAAGACCACCGCTTCTCAGGAGAATATATTTAATCAACCAGCTAAGGAATACAGAGAACCACATCCAACTCATCGTCCAACTTCCCGCAACTGCATATCCTACAGGATGGAAAGGGAACCACAGAAACATCCTGCGCATTGTCATTAGAAAGACAGTGAGTCCAAGCCCAAAAGCCATCTGTCCAATCACTTGCATATTAGCGCCTGCGGGATATTCCAGCCAGTTCTGTAACCTGCTGTACGATTCCCAGCTTAGACCAAGCACGTACCCACGAGATCGAGATGTTGCGCCATACTCATAGAAAAGACTTGTCATAGCCCAAAATGCTGAAAGAGTACCAACAACGACTGCTATCATTATAGCAACGACTAAACCTCTGTTTTTGAATCCCGTTTTTTCTGCAAGCTTAAAACCCTCAAGCTGATGAGGCATTGGATGACAGCGATAATCACGACACATCCAGTAGTATAGAGTAAGCACACTGAGATCACTTGCACTAAATCTTTTCGTTCCTAGTATTGAGGTTAATACTCTATCTGGTCCCTCAAAATAAAGGTCATGGGTTGGCGGACCAAGCTCTGCTCGCATCCTCGTAGCCGCAAGCACTATTATAAAATAAATACAAAAGAATGCTACTGCTATCCATATATTCAATCCCGCCATCCACGAAAATAACGATAGCAATGTAATCCCTGCTATCATTCCGAAAAAAGCAACCCTGTAAGGCAATGGTTCATCTGAATCATTCGGTGGCTTGCGACTGAATACAGATTTTATGATTTTGATAATTGAGCTTCTACTAAGCCAGATTGATAATAAACCAATACCAAGCCATGCCCCTGATGACTGATCTCCCATGTATGGACCAGACATAGCGCCTATTCCAAGTGCTTCCCTGACCACGACCTGCATCTTCCAGAAAATATAGAAAAACCATGTTGAAAATGAAAGGTCAAGCGGCATGAAATATGCTAATCCAATGACGAACGGATAAAAGCATATCGGTAGCCATCCTATGGCATTCCATGGTTTATCTGCAAAATAGGGCGCAAGCTCATACTTTGTTTTGAAATCTGGTACGTAAGGAAAGAAAAGATGTAACCCATGTAAAAGGTCAAGAAATACTGATATGCCGAACCCGATCCACATCAGCTTGTTTCTAAAAAACGCAGACGAGTTTACCGTCATTTCATAAGGAAGTTGTATTATGGGATAATTTAGTTTTTCCTCCTCGATCCATCTCCTTCTAATAAAGGTGATGATACATATCATAGTGAAATAAAGTACCAATATGAAAGCTAACCAGATGAGAACAGGTTTCGCCCATGCAGTTATGATACGCAGATCGTAGAAGTTTGTATCACCTTCGTAATACCCCCTCATAACGTCCTTGTCACCTACAACTAACCATTTAGGCAGATATAACCAAAATAGCTCTTTCCAGCCATTCTCAGGCGTTGCGAACCAGAACGCATAAGTCATAGTCGGGGTGAGTATCTGGAGCATGTCATGCCCAAATAGCGATGTTGCCATGCAAAGGATAACATAGACTGTCAGGAGTTCTCCGGGTGTAAAAGCAATTGAAGGAAAGAATTTTTTCAGAACCAGATTCAAAACAGAAAGGACGAATAACGTAAATATCACGTTGAAGAACATTGACAGGACAGTGGCGTGGATTGTCGCCCACACCACTTCTGCCTTTGTTACCCAATACGCATTAGGAGGAATTAGAATAATCCCGACTATTACTGAGCGAATCGTAACGCCTGAATTTCTGTTTGTATGACGAGATTCATTAATCAAGGCGATATTCAACCTTCTATTTTTGAGTCTGTTTTAGTTTATTCGCCTTTTATGATTCCCCAAGTTGCGACAAGCCTACCAGTGGGGGAAACAGGAGTAACAACACCTTTTAACATATCCTGTTTAACTTCGTCAGCAGTAAGAGCACGTTTATATATCGCTACTTCGTCTATAATACCGAACATAGAAGCAAGACTCAGTGCCTGACCAATACGAAACACTTCTGCTATACTGGCAAATTTCCCTGGAAAGCTGAATTTAGCATCGAGTTCTCCGTCAACATATTGGTATTCATCTTTGCCATCAAAAACACATGCGATGTGATGCCATTCACCAGTTGTAGGCTTTATGGCTTGTTTACCTCGAGTTCCCTGCCATCCACCAATATTCAGCCACATTTCAAACATGCCCGCTGTCCACTGCATACAATAACCGCCCACGTTAGCGGCTGAACGGCGCCCATAACATTTGAGTCTGCTTGAACTTGTTTTGGTTGAATCCATGCCTCCATTGTAATTGCGTCCGTAATATCCAATAAATTGTCAGCAGGGAATTCGACATTATCAGCATCTTTAGTAAATTCCAACGCACCGTTAAACTTGCCCTTGGCTGTCCATTGCGGACCATTTATTTTGCCAACTAACCCGGATTTTGCATCCTTTACTGTATCACCTTGCCCCTCGTCAAAAGGGCAATATAGTATCAAGGACGCATCATTTATTGCATAAGCAACAGACAAAAAAGCGAAAACAAACAGTAAAGACATTGTTAAGGTTTTCATAATACTTCCATCCTTTCATTGTTTCAACATTGTTGAATGTTTAACCGAAACTCTAGTTGTCATGAATACTATTTCGTAGTTTTGGCTCAATCACCTCCTGAAAATGGAAAAGGAACAACCACTACATCTCCTTTTACAAATCGGTATAGTCTTCAAGCGATTTTACAAAGATAAGCTCATGTTTTACTGAGTTATAAAGCTCCATATCCGCCGTCCAAAGTAAACAATCTCTTTCTTCGGCAAGGGCAACATAAAATGAGTCATAGAGCCATCTAAGCCTAAACTGCTTTGCTATCTCCCAAGTTCGATCCCGCAAATAAACAGTTGGCAGTAGTTCGACAGGCAAGCCTTTCAAATCTTCAAAAGCAAGATCACCCTCTTCAGTCGTTATTTCGCCAGTATATACTTTTTTTCTAATTGCGCCATATATTTCAGCGTCAAAAAAATGCGGAGCAACCAGTCGTGTCTCAATGTCTAAAGCATCCGATATTAGGGCTTTTGCCTTTTCTGAAAGATGTTCCTTGACCACTGTTTTTACTGCAATATTTGCATCAATACACCATTCCATCCGCTGTCTCCTATCTACTTGTTCTTTCGTCCCTCAACTCTCGTATAATCTGCACGCTGTCACTTGTTTCCTTCATTTTCTCACGGTGCATATCGCATTTAGCAAGCCATCTTTTTGAAGCTTTTTTATCAGTCGCATTTCGTCTGGCTTCTTCTGACAGCCACCAACCTTGAGCGACTACTTCAACTTCTGTTCCTTCAGGAAGTTTCACGCCTTGTTCCAATACGATCACGTTGTCTTTTACCACACCTTTGTATCCCATTTACGATCACCTCTCATAACTTAATAGTAAAGACATTGTTAAGGTTTTCATAGTACCTTCATCCTTTCATTGTTTCAACATTGTTGAATGTTTAACCGAAACTCTAATATACTTTCCATATTAATTATAGGTGCCTGCCTGAATTCAGGTTTCGTATATTTTTTGACTCAATTACTAAATTGGAAATTCAATCACCTCCTGATAATGAAGTTCCATCGGTCAAGTAAACTCGAATACCATTAGATACAGCAATTTCAATAAATTTGTTATCTGAAGCACCAGATTCATTTGTTACAACACCAAGAATGTATCTAGATGAAATCCGAAAACGAACAAAGTTCTCAAATTTTTTATACCCCGGGAAGTCATACCTTCTTAGATTTGGACTTAACAGCAAGCAGACTTCAGGTTCTAAAGATTCACTATTATATCTAGTATTTACAAGTTCCTGATCGATCCAATTGCACACATCAATTTCTGTAAGTTCAGGTGCTGGACTATCTTTTAATACTAGCGAAGTAACTTTTTTTCTGACTACATCCAATTTCTTTCTGGATTGAGAATGTTGGCAAGCATTTATTCCAATCCAGTTATTAGGGTCTGGGTCTTTGAGTGTTCTTAATATGTTAATTTCCTCTACGTCTCGAAAATATCCTTCAATAGAAGAATCAATAACTAACCATGGTTGATTATCACTACCAAGAGGCATATTTTTCCAATGCCTTTTAAGAAAAACCCATGGATCCCAAATAGAAATCAGATCAATACCAGCTTGCCTTTGAGCTTTGAAGATGCGATCTCCTGGGTGTTTCATGCCAAGTCTAAAGAAAAGATAGTGAGAAAGAACACCATAACGAATTACAGATACAAAATCTCTCTTCCAGATAAAATGTAACCCAATACCGGGAGTATGTAATATATTCATTGCCTTAAAATCTCAATTATCTTATCAGTTACTTCTCTGACTTTCTCTGATTTAAGATTACCAATAGAATACAATACAATATGACTGTCTGCTGTAAATATACGATTTGGTCTTATATTGCTTTCCTGATTAAGTGTTCCTGTCTCAAAGTCGCTACCATTGATTGAAATAGCATAGCTATCTCTGATCTGTTGACTGGTTATTTGGCAGAGAATTATGTCATATCCATCTAATTCAGCTATAACCAAAGCTGGACGTTTTTTGGTATATGTTAAATCTGAAAACGGAAAAGGAACGACAACTACATCCCCCTTTACAAATCTTGCCAAGCTTCATCCTCCTCAACTCTCAACCAATCTTTTTTAAGAGATGACTCACTTGCAATCGCTGTATCCATTTTCTCTTCCAATACTTTGGTCTCAATTAATCGGATAAAATCTAATATCTCAATAAGGTATTCCTTCGGAACTCTCTCAATCTCATCTATGATTAATTCCTTTAATTCCATTTTTCACCTCAAAACTGTCTTTGCTTATCAACAACGCAAGAGAGTGGTTCGCCTTTGACAAATTTCTTGAAATTGTCGAAGAATATCTCGAATGATACTGATCTCGTCTCTGGTGACAGTCCACCGATATGGGGAGTCATAACAACGTTCTCCATATCCCATAACTCACTATCCTGCGGAAGCGGCTCAACAGCGAATACGTCAAGTCCTGCGCCAGCGATAACACCTGTTTTTAGCGCATTTATAAGTGCAGACTCATCAACTAGAGGTCCCCTGGCAACATTTATAAAATAGGCAGTCGGTTTCATCTTGCTGAATTCCTTAGCGCCGATCATCCCTTTTGTCTTATCCGTCAATGGGACGATAAGCACCATATAGTCTGCATTTTTTAGCACGTCATCAAGATTATTAAGATTGCATAGTTGGTCAACGAAATCAGGACATGCCATATCTCTGACGTCAGCGGCGATAACTTTCATGCCGAAAGCCTTACCTCTACGTGCAATCTCGCTACCGATATTTCCTAGACCGATTATGCCTAGTGTTTGTCCTCCTAATTGGCGTAACATACCGGTACGTCCCCAGATTTTCTTTGGTCTGTTCCGTTCAAACATGGCAACACCTCTGCTAATGCCCAGTATCAGCGCAAAAGCCTGATCCGCCATAGTCTGATTGTATGCCCCGCTTGTGTTGCATAAGATGACATCGCTTTGAGTCATCTCAGAGAAGAATTGCGTCTCAACCCCGGCGCCAAAGACCTGCACCCATTTCAGTTTTTTTCCTGCAATAAATACAGATCGAGGTATTCTGCCAAAGAATATATCTGCATCAACGACTTCTTTTATTTCTTGTTCCTCGCCCGGCGCAACGACTACATCCAAATCCGAAACTACCGATTTAAGGCGCTGTACTTCTTCATTCGATAAATCTACTTGTGATAATATCTTCATAGTTACCCCTCCTGATTATTAATGTTTATTTTCACAACTGTGGTTAGCTTCTTTTCTATAAGTGAAAAACCCGTATCATTTACTTGATAATCTGATTGATAATAAAGCGAACAAAACGAAGCGTTTCGTCAAGTGTTATGTTATGGTTTGCTTGTTCACTGCGCCATATTAAAGCATTATCAATTAATAAAGACCACTCTGGTAATTCCTTTTTTGCCCATAACATTGATTGTTTCTTGGAAACGAAATCGCCAGTTTTGAAAGTATAAAGCGCTCTACACATTGTCATGATCATGTACGCCTGATAATTAATCGGGCTGACTATCTCTGTCTGCTTTATCCAGTCACGCCATTCTTTCATAAGCTCTTGTATAGTATGTTTGAGAAACTCTTTTGAAATAGGGTCAATGAGTGTTTTTGGTGAAGGTCCAAAAATCGCAATTCCTTTTTCGCGAAGTATGTATCGGTTAATGATCCAGTCATTGTCAGCGCCTTTAAAATGAAATGGTTCACCCGGACTAATAAGGGCTATCTTACAATGAAGTTCAGGTTTTTTAAGATTCTCCGTGGATATATAGCATATCTCAATTCGATCGTTCCATTTCTCGTTATTAAGCATTATATCCGTGTGCATCATATCAAGACTCTCAAACTCTTCTTCGCTTAGATCAGCAAAAATTGCCGTAGTCAAATCTATATCACTACTTTCATAATCGAAATCTCCAGTAGCAAGAGAGCCAAATAGATACAAGCCAATAAGCTTACAACCAAGAATAGTCTGAATTCTCGATAAAATAAGACACAATAAATCATTTATATCAGCGTATAATGTTACTTTCATAGTTAAGCAAATGTAGTGGAAGGTTTTAGACTTCAAAAAAACCTATTTTTCAATAATTACATCCATTACCGATCACTAGCATAATCAGCTTTTAGCTTTTTCATCCTTCTTTTCTGAGGATCCTGCGAGAAGTTTTCTACTTAATTCCCTGAATTATGAAGGTTAAGAAAATAATCGGGTAATAAATAAATCGCCTCAAATCCCCCTAACCCCTTTTGAAAAATGGGGTTAGGGGAATTTAAAAGTTCTATTACTGGATTACCCGATTAATTATTTAATGTTCATTATTATAGTTGGGCTGAATATATTCGCAGAAACATAACGATTAGCCAATCCCCTCATATCGTCGGTTAACAGATAAAAAAGTTTCTAATAGCGAGTTCGCATTAGCGATTGGTTAGACGCTCATTTTTATTCCTAGTTCCATTTGTATATTTATGGCAAGAGTTAAAACACTATAAAAGTCATACTTTCGTCCTAATTTAGCAACCCAATATCTGCCATGTGCAAGCCAATTGCGATAATTTAAAGCTCCTCGTAAATCTGAAATTACAGACTTTCTGATTATATGTTGCATCCATAATTCGAGTATGTCCTCAAGTGATACATTTAAGTTTTTTTCTTCGTTAAGTTCTCGAAACTTTCTGGAAAGAGGGTCTTTCTCTCTGTTATAGCATCTCTGTAAGAAATCAATTCTTAAATGAGCTTCAATAGCGGCTAAAATTGTAAACGCAGTAGATTTATCAAGTTCCTCAATCATCTGATCTCGCTCATTTTCTAATTCCTCTGATGTGAAATTGATGAAAGATGGATTATTTATTTGATAAAATGACTTTAATGCTTTTTCTGTTCTCAAAAAATATGTCTCAATTTCCTTAACTGGCAATTGCTCATTTGAGAAGGAAACTCTCCTGTCAGCCATTGGATAACTCCATGATAACTGAATAGATAGTATCTTCATTAACAGGTAGATAAAGCCTTGAGGGTAAAGTAATAAATTTCCATTCCAAGATGATCGCTTCCTCAAGTGTTTCTTTTCCAATATGACTTGAAATCTTAATATGATCATCTATTCCATTCATACGGGAGTCAACAAGAACTATCTTGGCAGAATTTGATTTACTGGTTATATCTACTCTTCCATTTATCCCGATCAAGTTTGTTCCGATAGGTCTAAAAGTAATTTTTTCTCCTGCAAACTCAATAATCATTTTTTGAGCTTTATATGTGCCAACATTTTCCTCCGTAATTGAAATTTCATTATAAGTTATTCTGATTTTACCACTTTTTACATAATCATTCAAAGAAACCTCAAATAATCTATAAAGATCATCCAAATACGAAAGCCATTTATTCTTTTCTGCTTCCCAATCAATCTCTGGAATATCTTTTTGCTCTTTTTCTTTTAACAACAAAAATCCATCGAAATCTTTTTTTGTCATACTAAATCCTTCCTAATAACGTAGAATCCCGATTGGAAAGTCATAAAACTTAAAGTTAGGTTGTTTTGAGGAACGAAACCCAATATACTATTTGTATCATTGGGTTTCGTTAAGTCTCATTACTTCACATTAGCAAGCAGTTCCTCAAATTCTTTAATCTCTTTAATAGAAGGAAGAACACCTATCTCAAGTTTATAATCACGTTTTTCACCCGGCTGGAGGAATTGGAGCGTTCCTCTTTCACGATCTTTATCACGCCCTTCCACAAGGCAGTTAGCAGGCTCCATACCAACAACATAAGCGCCCTCTCCGTTCATCTTCCATTCAATGAATTTTGGCAATTGGCTTTTAAGGTACTTTACATAGAACCCAAATCCCTGCCCATTATTGAACGCTTTATTGACAAGGGCGGAGTATGCGTAGCCATCTTTATCCGTTGCCATTTCGTGATAATAAACTCTCTCTTTAAATCCCGGCGTTGGAGCCTGAAATTTATAATGATGTTCAGCATCAATTTTTGCCTCATCATCTCTTGTGACCATACCTTTTGAGGTTGAGATCAAAAGAGAATCCTTATCAACCGCAGGGAATCCTCCATTTATATGATATAGATACATGTGCGGAATCGGCTCAAATCCCAGATTCTCAACAACGTCATGCAGATAGAATTTTGATTCGCCAAGTTTTGCACATACCTTGCGGGTAAGAGCTATATTCTCGCCAAAAAGAACAGCCTCACGCACCGTTCCCAGCACCCACATAACGTAATCATCGCCTTGCCATTCTCCGTCTGCCCAGACATTCTTTGCAGGAGTATTAGATATTCGTCCATGCAGACCGAGTTCCTTACCTTCATCAACACATGGCATGCCTACATAAGTCATTCCACAGGTTGCGATAAGCCCGCCAAAAAATCCTCTCAGCCATCCAAGCCCTTGTGGTTCAAAGAATGAGGGATGTACGTCTCCTGTTGGCGATCTCCAACATAATGGCTGACCCTTATATTCTGCATAAGTTATGTCCATACCCCTATCAGGTATCACAGTAAAGCTAAATCCGCTTCCTGTTTTAATATCTACCGCATGAACGCCTTTTTCATTGCCATCGTTCAGCACGTAGCTCTTTGTGCCAGCGACTTGAGATATATCCCCGATCTTGCTCATTAATTCTTTTCTTGAATATTCCTGTCCATATAGCTTTGCCATTTTTATCACCTCGCTTATCTATCATTCTTTGCCACGGATGAAACACTGATTTTCACTGATATGGATAGAAGATTTCTGATTTATCTGTGTTAATCCGTGTGTATCTGTGGCTAAAGAATGATAATCATTTCTGAAAATTGCTTATGGTACTTTTATACCTTCGATACTCAGCCGAATTCTGTATACTGATGTTGAGCCTGTAATATATAGAGTCTTCCAGTCCTTATCGCCCCATGCTATATTAGCCGCTACCTCTGGAACGTCAATTCTACCGAGTTTTTCACCAGATGGATCATATACCCATATTCCTCCCGGTCCTGTAACATAGACGTTACCCTTTGAGTCAACCTTCATACCATCAGTGGTGCCGGGTTCCGTTCCCTTCAATTCAGCGAACATACGCCCGTTGGAGATCGTTCCATCAGGCTTTACATCAAAAACACGGACAAACACATTCTCGCTATCATCAATATATAGAAGCGATTCATCAGGTGAGAATGCAAGTCCATTCGGTCTATAAAATTCATCAGTTAGTAAAGTTAAAGTCTTACCATCAGCAGAAAGACGATATACTCCCTGAAATGGCAATTCCTGCTCACCCAAATTACCAAAATCTGCTGTGAGTCCATAAGGTGGATCTGAGAAATATATACTTCCATCTGATTTTACTACAACGTCATTGGGACTATTTAATTTTTTGCCATCATAATTATCGGCAATAGTAACAATTGCGCCATCTTTTTCTGTTCGGGATACACGACGGTTTGCGTGTTCACAAGCGATTAATCTCCCTTGTTTGTCCAAAGTAAGACCGTTGGATTTTCCGCTTGGTTCTCTGAATATTTCTATGCCTTTAGCTTCTGTCCATTTCCGCATCTTGTTTGCAGGTATATCGCTAAAGAAAAGGCATCCCTGAGACGCATCCCAGATTGGACCTTCTGTAAACACAAAGCCTGTTGCAATTTTTTCTAGTTTTGAATCTTTTGGAACTATATCATTAAAATTTCGTGCCATCGGTTTTCTCTCCTTTCAAAATAGCTAATAATTCTAAAATCTTTAAGATGCTTTGATTATAGACTATGTTTCTGAAAGTGTCAACATTGAAAGGTATATAATGGCTATTTAATTTTTGCTATTTTAACTTGTTAATCTGATGTAAAGATGGTATATTAATGGGAGTTTTTCATTTACAAAGTATAAAAGAGTGATCAGTAATGAGTGATGAGTGATGAGTGATGAGTGAAACAGTTTTATATACACATCACTCATTACTGATTACTCATAACTATTTTAGTGATCTTTGTGTCTTTGTGTTTAATACTTGAAAGTTGGATTTCGTTCCTCAATCCAACCTACTTTTCTTTTATACATGGAGGTCTAACATTCAAAATACAAATTTTTTTCGCCGAAACTTGATTTTTCTCCCGGCTTTGCTGATGGATATGAGTACCAGTTCGGCAGCACTTGGAATGACGTTTTACGCTTCCAAACTCGGTGCATCTCCTCTTGTAATAGGTATAACAGCATCCGCAAGCACTCTACTATACGTTATATTCAGCCGTATCTTTGGCAGGTTATCTGACCGAATCGGTCGAAAAAGAGTGCCTCAAATAGCCGCTTTATGCTTTTCAATTCTTTATTTTTCCATGCCGCACTGCAAAAGTCTTACGCAACTGGTCATTATGTTTCCGTTTACCGGATTGTGTTTATCGGCATTTTGGTCCCCTTATGAAGCATGGATTGCAGAAATCAATGATGGTCGTCCTCTCGAAAAGCGTATCAGGATGTTTAATCTTGCATGGGCAACAGGAGTTATGATAGGCTATGGCATAAGCGGATATGTATACGAACTGAGTTATATGATACCTTTTTATTTTGCTGGCGTAGGGTCGCTGTTTGCAGTAACTGTGGTGACGCTTCAGACCAAACCTGTAAAGCAATCTATGTCTGTCGAAGAAAAAGTTAAAGATGACAATAATGGGTCAGATGTTCAGTCATATTTAACGAAAAAGTTTTTATACATAAGCTGGATTGCTATCTTCTTTACGTGGGTCACGCTTGGAGTTTTGCGTTACATATTCCCAAAACTCATCAGCGAGTTGCAAATGAAGCCGAGTGTTTTCGGTCTTTTGATGCTAATATGGGCTGGAACTCAAGTAGTGATGTTTTTCTTTCTTGGTGCAACGAAGAGATGGCACTACAAATTTTCTATACTTTTTATAGTCCAAATACTTGGTTGTCTTGGTTACGTCATTATCTACCTGACTAATTCACCGATATTCTGGGCGTTAGCTCTAATGCTATTTGGATTACAAACAGGCATGATCTACTTTTCGAGCATGTATTACAGTTTGCATGGTCATGCTGATAAAGGTAACAAAAGCGGTTGGCATGAGTGCATACTTAGCAGTGGAGGGTTTATAGGACCATTCATTGGAGGGGCGCTAGCAAATTACATTAATCTCAAAGTTCCTTACGTCTTTTGCTCTGCGACTATAATTTTTGGATTGTTGGTACAGATTTATTTTGTTATGGCTTGGTCAAAAAACAAACCACAGATAAATAAATGAAAGGACATGGATTATGAAAATAACTGATATACAAACGATAGAGGTTATGGGTCACGGATACTCAACTTATGTGAGAGTTTATACTGATGAGGGATTGACAGGCACCGGAGAGTGCATACACGGAAGTTCTGCGTCTCCTGTAATAATTAATAATATGAAAGGTATGCTAATCAATGAAGACCCGATGAATGTTGATCGACTTTTCGAGAAGGTTAGGCGCGCATACATATTTGACGGCGCATTAGGAGGCAACATTATATCAGCTTTGACCGGTATAGAAATTGCTCTATGGGATTTAGTCGGAAAAGCAGTGAATCTTCCTGTGTACCAATTGCTAGGCGGTAAGTTTCGTGACAAGATAAGGCTTTACTCTGATTGTGGTGGTAGTGACCCTGAATCGTGTGCAAATAAAGCAAAAGAAGTCGTTGCAATGGGATTCAACGCATTAAAATTCGACATTGATGACGCTGGTAGCCCTTACAAAGTGGATGCGTGGAATTGGTCAATTACTCCCGGAGAAGCACAATCTATGGTGGATAAAATATCCGCAGTTCGTGAAGCAGTAGGACCAAATATTGACATTTCAGTAGATATGCACGGACGATATGACACGTCTGCCGCAATTCGTGTTGCAAAATCGCTGGAACCATTCAATCTGATGTGGCTGGAGGAGCCTGTTCCCCCAGAAAATATTGATGCGATGCGTGAAGTTAAACGCTCTACAAGTACGCCTATATGCGCAGGTGAGAATTTATTTTTGAGATATGGCTTCCGTGATCTTATCGAAAAACAGGCAGTAGACGTGATCATGCCCGATATTCCAAAGTGCTGTGGATTATCAGAGGGTAGAAAGATCGCCAACTTGGCAGAGATTTACTACATTGCATTTGCTCCGCACAACGTCTGTGGACCTCTAGGAACAATGGCGTCATGTCATGTATGTGCAAGCATCCCCAATTTTTTGGTACTCGAATGGCATTGGCTTGGTAGAAAGTATTGGGATGAATTGGTCATAACCAATAAGCCAATCATAGAGAATGGCTATATTACAGTTACAGACAAACCCGGACTAGGTCTAGAGATTAATCCCGATGTAGCGAGACAATACATGCGTCCGGGAACGAAGTTCTTTGATTAAGATTATACCAATTGCCAATTCAAATATGACATTTAATTGTAGGGGCGAAGCATTTGCTATTGTAAACTATATATAATCAACGTTTATGAGGCAAATGCTTCGCCCCTACTCATTTGTGTAATTTTTGACACACCTATGTGTGTGTCAGGATATACACACTTTCGGTATTTTTATAGAATTGTGATATTTTGTAAACCCTTGTCATGATTAGGGTTTTTCAAAAAAACAACCTATACAAAAAGTGCAAATCGTTGGCATGATCATTGCTTAACATATAGCTATATTAATAAGCGATAAATTCGCAATTGAATTTTAACTTTGCTATTCGGATGATCCGATAGCTAGTAGATGGTAGGGTATTGTGGAGATAGTTATTGGTTTTGTGTGTAGTGCAATAGGGATAGCGCTGGGGTTTTTTGTCCTCAAGCTGATCTTTTTTGTATTAAGCCACGTGGTTCAAAAATAGGGCTTAAGCCCTTGTCTTGTTTTTCGCTTGCTTTTTACAGCAAGGGGTTTCTTAAAGTGAGTACCGAGTATGAACTCGGGTACTGATTAATTTTTCGGAGGTAATAAAAAATGAAGAAATTTACAGTTCTTTTGGCTATTGTTCTTAGTATTGGTTTAATGGTGGGTTGTGCGCAGAAACCACCCACGATTACAAAAGTTGACCCGGCTACAGCTTCCGCTTCTGGTGGAACAGAAATTACTATTACAGGTACAGGTTTCAAAGTTACCCCAGCCCCAACAGTAACAATTGGTGGCAATCCTGCTTCTGGCGTAAAAGTTACCGCCAAAACAACTTTGAAGGCAACTGTTCCTGCTGGTGTTGCTGGTGCTGCTGACATCGTAGTCCAGAATGCTAAGGCAAAGGTAAAGTCCCTTCCATTCAAAGGCTTCTCCTATTATGAAGACGTAACAGTTATGACTGGTACACCAGACGTAACAATGGCTCCTCCAGAGGGTATTGATGCCCCAGCTAACGTTGGTGTTACCTTCAATCAAGATGTTGACCCAACATCTGTTGTTATAAAAGTTACCGGTGCTGATGGTGCTGAAGTTGCTGGTGGTCCAGTAGTTCAAGATACTACCGATACCAAGATGTTCACCTTCGCTCCAGCCGCTCCATTTGCCGCTGGCGATTACACTGTTGCAGTGTCCGGTGCAAAAGGTATGGCCGCTGGTAACGTAATGGCTACCGATTACACTATGACATTCAAAGTGAAAGAAGCTGCCAAAGCTCCTGCTAAGGGTGCCAAAAAAGCGAAAAAGTAATTTTAAGCACTAAGTGACGAAATTCATAAAAAAGGACTTGGAAAATCTTCCAAGTCCTTTTTTTTATTGTATAGGAAATTATATTTTTTTGTCATTCATAGACCGTTGATATGATTTGCTTTTCGTGTCATTACATGTCTGTCAAAAGTTGCGACTGAAAGGAGCTTTGTCCATTTTCCAATCTTTAATCTTTTAATCTTCAATGCCTACGATGTAGGT
>Ga0247842_10001204_pt1 | contig 44789 bp, 40 predicted proteins | sample LaCruzMarch2015__3_FD_192411 | JGI IMG/M metagenome (GOLD analysis project Ga0247842, IMG submission 192411) | Freshwater microbial communities from meromictic Lake La Cruz, Castile-La Mancha, Spain - LaCruzMarch2015_19m | ecosystem: Environmental > Aquatic > Freshwater > Lake | place: Spain...
GCGGCAAGCCCCGGTCGGACTCGTGCCTTTCAGATGACAGAGAGTGGGGATGTGAATCCCGTTTGCCTGGGCGGCATCCAGAACCATCTGCCCCGGTTCATAACGGGTTTCTTTACCGTTCATGGAAAAACTTGCCTTTTTCACAATCGACCTCCTTTACCGATATAAAGCTAACAGGGTCAATAAGCATCATGCAGAGACAAAGGGACCTGCCATAATGAACAGGTCCCTTTATGTCTCAGATCATTACCATCAGCCTGCTGAGACGAAAATCATATCACGGCTTTTCATGCTTCTCCGGCCCCGGCCACAGCGGTTAGTGATGCCCATGACCGCCGGATGATTTCTCCTCCCCATAGACGACGAGCGTTCCGTGCTCTTCCATCTCCTTGAGCCACTTGGGGTGCTGCTTCTTCAACCAGGCCCGGCTTACCCAGCCCGTCAGCATGGCGTCCAGGGAACCGGGGGAACCAACCGTTCCCAGGTAAAGATGGACGAAGAAGAAGGCGAAGATCACCACAAACCCCAAGGCGTGGAGGACATACATCAACCGCACGATTGTCGGGGGAAAGCTAAGGGGGAACCACATCATCAGACCCGTCAGAAACATGATGACGCCAAACCCCGCAACGGCCAGAAAGAACATCTTCTGCCCCGGATTATACTTGCCCACCTCGGGGGGGTTATCCACATGCCAGAGGTAACCGCCGGCGCATTTGATCCACTCCAGATCCTCGGGCATGGAAAAAATCCCCGCCTCCTTCCACCACATGCGGATGGTGAAGTACAGGGCCACGCCGAAGAATACACCCGTAAAATTATGGACATACTTCAGGGACTTGAGGCCTCCCATCATATCGCCAATAAAATTCAGGGACTGATACATCATCCCCAGACCGGTGATACACAAAGCTATACAGGACAGGGCCAGACTCCAGTGGACAATCCGCTCAAAACCGTCTGTTACTTGAATTAATCCCTTTCTCATGGCTTATTCACCTCCCTTTTCGTCTTTGCCGGGCTCATCGGGCAGCTTTGGTCCATGCAGGATATAGTGTAGGAACGACCCCGCCAACACACCGCCCGCCGCCAGCAAAGCCAGCGGCTTCAGCATGTCTTTCCAGACAAAGAGCGAGAAGGGGACGCTCGGATTCCTCGGCAAGTTGTCATAAACACTGGCCTTTTCCTGGAGGACATAGAGCACGTGGGTCCCGCCGACAAACTTGTCGCCATAGACATTGGCGTCGCCCCCCACCTTCTTGGCCCGGGCGTAGGCCTTCTTCAGCATCTGCTCCTTCGTGCCGATACTCAGCGCCCCCGTCAGGCAGGATTTGATGCAAGCGGGCGATTCGTCACCCCGCAGGCGACTGTAGCAGAGGTCGCACTTGTATATTTTATCTGTTTCCCGACTATAGCGGGGAACCTCGAAGGGACAGGCGGAAACGCATTCCTTACAGCCGATGCAGCGGGAGGAATTCAGTCCCACCGTCCCGAACTCCGTGTGGTGGAGGGCGCCGCTGGGGCATACCTTCACGCAGGCCGCGTCCGTGCAGTGCATGCAGCCGTCCTTCCGGAAGAGCCAGCTAAATTCCTTCTTCTCGTTAACGTGTTCCTGGAAGCGGATCAGTGTCCAGGTGTTCCACTGCAGATCCGGCGGGTTCTGATAACTGCCCCACTGTTTTGTTCTCAGACCGGGCATCTCATTCCACTGCTTGCAGGCCACCTGACAACCCCGGCAGGCCGTGCACAGCGTAGTATCTATTAATTTTACGACTTCACGTTTATTATTCATAGTCGCTTCCCTCCTACAACTTTTCAACGTTGACCATGAACGCCTTGTATTCGGGACAGAAGGTGTTCGCGTCGCCAACGGTTGGGGTTAAAAAGTTCGTGCTGTCGTCTTTCGTATCCTTCGGAAAGAGCCAGCCGTAATTGAAGGGAAGGCCAATCTGATGAATCGTCTTGCCCTCGATCTGAAAGGGCTTGAAGCGCTTCGTTACCATTGCCACGCATTTCACGTTTCCGCGAATGGAGGAGATCTTTATGCGCTCACCGTTGCGAATGCCTTTTTCCTTGGCCAAGAGATCGCCTATTTCGGCATAGGCTTCCGGCATGGCTTCCAAAAGCCAAGCCTGCCAACGCGTCAGCGCTCCCGTGCACCAATGCTCCGTACAGGAGTAAGTTGTGCAGACATAGGGGAACTTCTCGCTAGCGTTGGCCACCTTGTCCAGATCACTCTTGAAGATCTCGATGGCCGGGTTGATGCGCTGACTCGACATGGGGTTCTTCGCCAGCGGTCCTTCCAGCGGTTCGTAATGCTCGGGAAACGGTCCTTCGACCATGCCGGGACCGAATATGGCGCCCACGCCATCGGTCTTCATGATAAAAGGATACTTCCCTCCTTCTAACGCCAGTGGCGGCCAGGGGCCGTCGGGCACATCCCCCACCCATTTGCCGTCCTTCCATTCCAGAATCTTCCGCTTGGGATCCCAAGGCTTGCCGTAGATATCACAGGAAGCCCGGTTATACAGGACCCTGCGGTTGACGGGCCAGACAAACGCCCAGTTGGGGAAGATTCCCAATCCGGTCGCATCATCCTTCCCGCGCCTGGCCATATTATTCACGCCGTCGGCAGTAAAGCTGCCGCTATGAACCCAGTTGCCGGATGCCGTTGATCCGTCGAGCTGGAGATTGCCGAAGCCGGGCACACATTGGCCCTTTTTGAATTCGACTTTCGTTCCTTTGGCCTTGTCTTCGATAACTGTATCCTTCAGGAAGACACCATTGAGTCGTTTGGAAACCTTCATTGGGTCGAAGTGTCCCTTGCCGTCCAGATAATCCCAGTAGAGATTGAGAATGGGTTCGGCATTGGGACCGCCTTCCTTGGCATACAACTCCTTGACTGCCTTCATGATCTTGATCGTAATCTCGCCCACGGGCAGACCATCGCCGGGAGCTTGGGCGGCTTTATACTTCCACTGGATCATGCGGCCGGAATTGCTCTGCGAGCCTGCCTTTTCCATGGTTGCGGCAGCAGGCAGGAGGAAGCATTCCGTCTTGATTTTTTTGGGATCGACGCCCGGGCCTCTCCAGAATTCATAGGTTTCATTATTGAAAATGTTTTCACCCACCAGCCAGTCCAGATTTTCCATCGCCTTGCGGACTTTTTTGGAATTCGGAGTGCTGCAGGCCGTATCCGCGCCAACGCAGAAGTACCCTTTCACTTTGCCTGCATACATCGCATCGAACATGTGCATCGTGGAATAGTGTTTCCCGTCGTCCAGCTTGGGAAGCCAGTTGTAACCGAAACCGTTTTCCTTGGTGGCCTTTTCATCGAACAGGGACATGAGAAAACTGACGAAGAACTTCGGATAATTCGAATAATAATTGGCCGAGCGGGGATCTTTCGATACGGGCGTGTACTTTTCCAGATAATGCTCCAAAGATTCAATTGAAGCAGAGGGCATCTTCAAATAGCCGGGCAGGATATTGTATAAGATGGCCTGGTCCGTGGAACCCTGGACATTCGGCTCGCCGCGCATCGCGTTGATGCCGCCGCCGGCGATGCCCATATTCCCCAGGAGAAGCTGGATGATGGACATGGTGCGGATAATCTGGCTACCGACCGTATGGTGGGTCCAGCCCAGGGCGTAGCATTCTGTGCCCGCCTTGTTCGGAACGCCGGTGGCGCTGTATTCCTCGTAAACCTTCAGGAGGTTTTCCTTGGTCACGCCCGTGATGCTCGAAACCTTGTCCAAGGTGTAACGCGAATAGTGGGTCTTCATCATCTGGAAGACGCTACGGGGATCGTTCAGGGACATGTCCCGCTTCGGTATGCCGCTGCTCTCTTTATCCAGAACCCAGGTGTCCTTGTTGTATTTCCTTTTTTCGGCATCATAGCCGGAAAAGAGACCGTCCTCGAACTTATAACCCGCCCCCACAATGAAGGAGGCGTTGGTGTAATGGAGGACGTACTCCTTGAACCATTTGTCGTTGCAGAGGATGTAGTTGATCATCCCGCCCAGAAAGGCAATGTCCGTCCCGGAACGCAAGGGCACGTGGTAATCACACCGCGCCGAGGTCCGGGTGTACCGGGGATCGACATGGATAAGGGTAGCGCCTCTCTCTTTTGCTTTCAGCATCCACCTGAAGGCCATGGGGTGGTGCTCCGCAGCGTTGCTGCCCATGATAAGGATGCAATCGCTGTTTTTCATATCGGTGTAATGGTTGGTCATGGAACCGCGTCCGAACGACTCTCCCAGAGCCGCAACAGATGGGCTGTGTCAGACCCGGGCCTGATGATCTATATAGACCATGCCGAGGGCCCTGGTCTTAACGGTCATGAGCCAGCATTCCTCGTTGTCCACGTTGGAACTGCCATAGTGGCCGATCGTTTCGCAACGGTTGACCAATTCGCCTTTGGCGTTTTTCGTGATAAATTCCTTGTCCCGCGTGTCTTTGATCAGGCGGGCGATTTTGGGAATGGCAAAGTCCCAGTCTTTTTCCACCCATTCCGTTGCATACGGAGCTCGATAGAGAACCTTCTTCAGACGGTGCTTGTTGGCCTCCGTCAGATCGAAGAAACCGGCCCCCTTGGCGCAGAGCGTTCCCTCGTTGATGGGATGGTCGGCGTCGCCTTCGATGTTGAATATTTTTCCGGTCAGCTTATCCACGCTGCAAATAAGGCCGCAGCCGCAGGAACAGTATGCGCAAATGGTGCTCACCTGCTTGGCCATCTTGACGCGGTTCATCTTGTCGAGCTCGTCCGCATAAGCCTTTACAGGGCTCAAGTTGATGCCCAGGCCGGACAGGGCGATGCCTGATCCGATGGCCCCGGTCATACTTAAGAAACCCCTCCTGGTAATCTCCATAGAAGCCTCCTTAATCCTTAAATTAACTCAAATAATTACTTATGTCATAAATGATCTATGTCAAGCGCGGCATATCTACGCCATTTCGCCGCACTCGTCAAGAAAAAAATGGAGGGAATCTGAAACAAATTAAGGTGTTGTAGTAAATAAAACATAAGCTGGAACAATCGCCTGCGGAATGGAACATACGCCATTCATTTATAGACGCGCAAAAGGTACCACCCCTTTCTCTTAGAAGAGAAATATTATCTTACTTCTCCTCTTTAAGAGGAGGGATGGGATGGGTTAAGGTTTCATAATAACTACATTAAGCCCACCCTCACCCTAACCCTCTCCCTGAGGGAGAGGGTATTTTGGAATTATTTGCGAGTTCATCATTTTTTGACTTTATCAGGCCTTGTCATGTATAAGAATCAAGTAACAATTTTCCCAAATCCCTCCCCTTCAAGGGGAGGGCAGGGGTGGGGATGGGTCTTGTGCAACGCAACAGGGCCATTAGGAGGAAGATGCGCGTTTACATAGGTTTTGACGACACGGACGTTCTGGATTCGGAATTCGGCACGGGCAAGGTGGCCCGCCGCTACGAACGGCTGCTCCCCGCGGGCTGCCGGGTCTGGGGGGTAGTCCGCCAGCAGCTTTTGGTGGACCCCCGCATCCCCTATACCTCCCACAACAGTTCGGCCTGTATCGTGGTGGAGGCTGCCGATCCTTCCCTGGCATCGTCCCTGCTGCCCCTGGCTATCGAACACATTGAAAAGTCGTCCGCCGCGGGCAGCGATCCGGGTCTATGTATGGTTTTTGAAGGGGACCCGTCCCTCCCGGCGCTGACGACCTTCGGCCGGCTCTGCACGGAAAGAATCATGACTCAGGCCGACGCCCGGCAGGCCGTCGGGGGCAGCCACCTTTCCGGTCACGGCGGGACGAATGACGGGATCATCGGCGCGGCGGCGGCCGTGGGCCTTACTGCCTCGGGATGGAACGGGCGCTTCATCGAGTTTGCCAGCCTCCGGGAGTTTCCCGATCCGGTGTCCGTCGGAGAGCTGGCGATAAAAGGAATCCGGGCGGTTTCCCTGGATCGGGATGCGATCTGTCCCGCCCCGGGCGATCTGGTCAGGACGAAAGGATGGCTCCGGCCCAGGCTGTGGGGGCACGAGGTGGTCCTGCCCGTGATGCCGGAGGGACCGGGACGGTGGGAAAGCATGGGAGAAAAGAGAAAGAAGGACAAACCGTAAATTTTAGGAGGTGTGATCATGGCAGGAAAAATTTTTTACCGGGAACGTCGGAAAGTGGGAGAAAAGGAAAAGAAACCCCGTTTCAAGCTCGTCGCCGTCGCCGATGTGGACCTGAAGTTCTACAGCGAACATTTGCGTAAGAAAGAGCTGGAAGAAATCGCCGCCGCCGTGGGCGCGGAACTGGTCCTCCTGAAGGCCGCCAAGGGGACAGACGAAGAAGTCGAAGTCAAAGAATAGCGAGGAAGAATTCATGGCCCTTTATCGAGAGCGGGACGGACGCAGACTGCATGTGAAGAGCAAACTGATGGGAGAGAGTCTGGTCGGAAAGACCTTTCTGGAGGGTCTCTCCATTGCGCCCCAGCAGCGGCTGTTTCCCGATGTGAATGTCATCAAGATCGGCGGGCAATCCATCTGTGATCGGGGGGTCAAGGCATTGCCCGCCCTCGTCAAGGAAATCGCCGCCTGCAAGAAGGACCACAAGATGCTGCTGACAACGGGCGGCGGCACCCGGAGCCGCCATATCTACTCCATCGGCCTGGAGCTGGGCATGCCCACGGGCATCATCGCCAAGTTCGGAAGTTCCGTCTCCGAGCAGAACGCCCTGCTGGTCTCCACCCTGTTATCCTCCTTTGGGGGCATCAAGATCGGTCACGATGAGGTAATCAAACTCTCCACCTACTTTGCCCAGGATTGCCTCCCCGTCATGCACGGCATGCCTCCCTACGATTATTTCGCCCTCCCCACCTCCAAATCGCGGCTTCCCGTCCACCGGACCGATGTGGGAACCTTGATTCTGGCCAATCTCATCGGCGCCAAGAGCTGTATCCTTATCAAAGATGAACAGGGGCTATATACGGACGATCCGAAGAAAAATGACAAGGCGACCTTCATTCCCGAGATCAGCGTTACGGATCTTTTGGCGAGAGACTTGGATGACATGATCATCGAGCGCCCCTGCCTGGATATCCTCCAGAACAGTGAAGTCATCGACCGCATACAGATAATCAACGGCCTGGAGGCGGGTAACCTAACCAAGGCCCTGCGGGGCGAACATGTTGGGACAATCATCTATAGAAAATGAAAATCCCTTCAGGAAGGGAATAGTTATCCTTCGAAAGTGTTCCAGGCACAGTTCACCATGGGGGTAAGACCTTTCCCTTGCATGATGACGTCCAGATGGGTGAGGCTGAGCGCCGAAACATCCAGTTCATGATCGTTAAGGTCGCTCACCCGGTTGAGGGTGACGAGATAACGTTGGCACTTATCACAACTGAAGGCCGCTTCCTGGGTCCTGTTTTCCACATAGAAAAAGTCCATCCCCTCCTGGGCCTCGAACTCACAATAAGGACAGATCACCCGGCTGAAGAGCCAATCATGACCGCACTGGGAACAGTGGAGCCAGCGGCGGGTTATCTTCTCCTCGATCAGGGCGATCGTGGGAAAGGCGCCACAGACAGGGCAGTAACCCTTCTTCCATTCGGCGCCGCCGATCAGCGCTACGGCATCAGGACGCCGCTTTTCCAGAACGATCCTCATCAACTGATGGAGAAGGAGGGCGATACCCTGGGGGCTGGCCGGAATGTCAGCGGACCAGAGTTTGATGATATCCTCGCCATGATCGGGAAAGGTCCGGAAATAATCGTAGATATCCAGTCCGCCTTTGCGTCCGGCTGTTTCAAGACGGTCCATGTCCTCCCGGAGACTGGGGAAACCTTCCTTTATGGCGGCTGTCATTGCGGATACCATCTCCTTCCAGGGATCATCGGGAGAGAAAAACCGCAGTTGCCGGACCAGAGAAACGCCGCCGGTAAACCGGACCGGATCGAAACCTGGTAAAGGAATCGATTTCAATTTTCCCTTCGCGAGGAAGCGAATCCTCGCGATCAGAACCGGGCGGAAGGCCCCGATGATTTCCCGGCTGTGGGGGTTCTTTTCGATCTCCCGGTCCATGATCCCACTTAGCGTCTCTATCCTCTGTTTCATCATCAAGACTTCCTTATTCCACTTCTAAATCAAAGCGCTATCTGCGTTAGCATCGGCAATCGGCTCCTCGACGTATGAATAATACGCCTCCGTCGCCTCTGCCTTGCCGCCTTGATTTCATCTTTGCTTTAGAAGCGGATTTATTTTTTTGCTTCCCCTCTATACGATGGAAAAGACTCATGTCAAGCGATATATGACATATATGACATATGGGGGTTGACTTTCTCGCGGATATTTTGTATTGAGCCAAACGTAACATATGCTAAAGGAGGTATAAGTCAATGAAACGCAATCTTCTCATGGTTGTCCTTGTTTTTTTTCTTTTCATCTCTCCCGCTTCCGCCCAGGATAAACTTCATGTCGCCGTGGCGGCGAATTTCATTTCCACCTTTCAGGAATTGACCCAGTTGTTTGAAAAACAGTCAGGAATAAAGGTAGAGGCGACCTACGCCTCCACCGGTCAACTCTACACCCAAATTGTGAACGGCGCCCCCTACGACCTCTTTCTTTCCGCCGACCGGGAAAAACCGGACCTCCTCCATCAGGCAGGACGGGCAGATATCCCTTTTATCTATGCCTCGGGACAGGTGGTCCTCTGGACGAACCGTAAGGATCTGTGTCCCCTTAAGAACTGGCGGGAGGTCATGACCGTACCCGGCCTGCAAAAAATAGCCGTCGCCAACCCGAAAACCGCCCCCTATGGCGCAGCGGCAATGGAGGCGTTGAAGAAAACCGGCGTCCTGGAGAATGTGCAAGGGAAGCTTGTTTACGCTCAGAATATCGCCCAGGCGTTTCAATATGCTGCCACGGGCAGCGTGGATGCGGGATTTTGCGCCTTGTCCGCCACTACATCGGCGGAAGGCCGGAAGGGATGCTTTTTCTCCATTGATGAGGCCCCTCCCATCGTCCAGGGGGCCTGTCTTCTGAAAAGGACAGTCCATCGCGAAGCAGCGGAAAGGTTTGCCAGGTTCCTGGCCTCACCGGAAGCCCAAGCGGTCAAAAAGAAATACGGGTACAGGTAATGTCAAACGCGCAAAAAGTAATTTTTCCATCCTCTTCAAGGGGAGGGCTGAGGTGGGAATGAAAATTCACAAACCTGAGAACTTTGAAATGTCTTTGTATAAACTGCGGAGAGAGGTCAGTTAATGGACTGGACAGCACTTTTTCTTTCCCTGAAGCTCGCCTTAGTCGCCACCACGATCCTGATGCTTGTCACGGCGCCCCTGGCCTGCCTCATGGCTTACAGCCGCCTGCCGGGAAAAGCATTCCTGGAGGCATTCATCAACCTGCCTCTGGCAATGCCGCCTACGGTTGTCGGGTTTTACCTGCTCATCATGATGGGTCCTGAAGGCTGGCTGGGGGGACTTTGGACGAGGGCGACAGGATCACCGCTCCTCTTCACCTTTACCGGAATTGTCATCGCCTCCATTATCTACAGTATCCCCTTTGCCCTGCAACCGATGCGGGCGGCCTTTGAAAAGATCGATCCCCGGCTGATCGAAAGCGCCCGGATTCTCGGTCTTTCTCCCCCGGCTATTTTCGCCCGGGTGATCATCCCCAACAGTCTCAACGGAATCGCCGCTTCGGCCATTCTTGTTTTTCTCCATACCCTGGGAGCCTTCGGCGTCGTTCTCATGGTGGGGGGCAGTGTGCCGGGCCAGACCCGAGTGGCCTCCGTCGCTATTTACGAGGCCGTGGAAACCCTGCAATACGGCAGCGCCGCCATGATGTCCCTAGCCCTGCTGCCGATCTGCTACATCTTTCTCCTCGTTGTCCACCGTCTGACCAGGAGCCCGTCATGAATCTCCAGATCCGCATCCGCAAGCCCCTGCCACATTTCGAGCTGTCCATCGACGTCAACTGCCCGGCGGAGACAATGACCGTGGTTATAGGTCCCTCCGGCGCCGGCAAGACGACCTTGATGCGCATCATCGCGGGGCTGGATAAACCTGTAGAGGGGTTCATACAATTCGGCGACGAGGTCTGGTTAGACACAAAGCGGCGGATTTTCCTGCCGCCGCAGAAGCGCCGTCTCGGCTATGTCTTCCAGGATTATCCCCTCTTTCCCCACTTGAGCATCCACGACAATGCCGCCTTTTCCGCTGGAGCCAAGAAGGACGTCGTTCAGAAACTGCTGGAGCGTTTCGGCATCCGACATTTGCAGGATCGTAAGCCCGACGCCGTCTCGGGCGGGGAGCGCCAGCGGTGCGCCATCTGCCAGGCCTTGGCCAGGGAACCCCGGCTGCTCCTTCTCGACGAGCCATTTTCCGCCCTCGATGTCTTCACCCGCCGGGATCTCCGGGATGAATTGCGTAACCTGAAAGAAGAACTGCGCATGCCTATGATTTATGTGACCCACGACGTCAACGAGGCACTTTATTTAGCCGACGACCTGTTGCCCATTGTCGAGGGCCGGCTGGACCGGGAATGGATGCAGCGCTCCCTTGTGCGGGTGGACGATACGAGACCCGAACGGGCCAAGGCGGTCCGGGAACCCCGGCTGTCCCTTGCCTATTAATACATGATTTAATCACAATAAAAGCAGGGGAGCTGTCCCCTTTTTAAAGGAGTTGATAAGTTTATGAAAATCGCCGCTTATTCCTATGACGAGTATGTCCATCTGGTAAAATCATTTCACGGAAGCCTGGCCCCGGGTCTGGTTATCGGAGGCTTTATCGTGGATCTGGCCCTGAAAAACCTCCCTGAGGGGGAGTTCTTCGACGCCATCTGTGAAACCCAGGTCTGCCTACCCGACGCCGTCCAACTGCTGACGCCCTGCACGATCGGCAACGGCTGGCTGAAAGTCATCGACCTGGGCCGTTTTGCCGTGACCCTATATGATAAAGAAAAGGGAACGGGAATCAGGGTGTATCTCGATACAGAGAAACTGAAGTCCTGGCCGGAATTCAATGCCTGGTATTTTAAGCTGAAACCCAAAAAGGAACAGGATTTCGAGCTCCTCATGTCCCAGATCAAGGAGGCCGGTCCCTCGGTCCTCAGCACGCAGCCGGTCTGTGTAAAACCGGAGCATACGGTCAAGCGCCGCCTGGGGCCCACCGCCGTCTGTCCCGCCTGCGGCGAGGCCTATCCCTTAAGAGACGGTACGCCCTGTCTGAGCTGTCAGGGCCGCACGCCCTATGTGGAATAAAATGATTAAAATCAAAATACTTGACTATTTAGTGGCTATTCATTAAGACTTTCCCAAAGAGGGAAACGGATATGGAGATCAAATATAAGATCTGGATCGAGAAAGAGGGGAAAGTGATCTTCGGACATGGACGCGAAGAGCTGTTCCAGGCTATTGACGAATGCCATAGCCTCAACGCGGCGGCGAAAAAGCTCGGCATGTCCTACCGCGCCGCTTGGGGTCGCTTGCGGGCCTCGGAAGACCGCCTGGGCGTTAAACTCGTAGAGAGCGATACCGCGAAAAAAGGCATGACCCTGACACCGGCCGCCAAGACCCTGCTGGAAAAATTCCGGCGTCTGGAGAGGGAAGCCGATACCTATCTTCAGAAGACAAGTCGCGAACTTTCCGCCCTCCTGGAGAGCGACACCAAACCGGCTATCGACGAGAAGAAAAAAGGGTAAAGCAACCAACTTCGGCGCTTTACCCTATACTTTCAATAGCAACGTCTCCGTCACGCAAGTTTTTCGATGGCAACGGCACAGGCCTTGTACTCCGCCGTCTGGGTAATCGGATCGTAAGCAGGATTAGTCAGCCAGTTTGCACACCCCTCCCGGAAATGAAAGGCCATCCAGACCAGCCCTTCCGGGACCTGTCCGGTCACATTCGCCTTGATGACGACCCTGCCGCGCCGCGATTTTACGGCAATCATCTCGCCGTGCTCAATACCGTATTTTTCCGCTTCCGCCTCAGAAATATCGGCGGTCTCCTCACCCAGCAGTTCATTAAGCCCCTGGGCGCGACCAGTTTGCGTGCGCGTGTGATAATGATAAAGCCGCCGGCCTGTACTGAGCACCAATGGATACTCGGCGTCAGGTACCTCGGCGGGGGGTATCCAATCTATAGGGGCCAAGACACCCAGGCCGCACGTGAAGCATCCTTCCTTGTGAAGAAAGGACGTTCCTTGATGATCCAAACTGGGGGCCGGCCACTGGAGACCGTCTTTCTCCAGGCGGAAATACTTGATTCCCCCCAATGACGGCGCCAGTCGTGAAACCTCGTTATCCCAGATCTCCTGAGCGCTGTTCGCCTCCCACTCGTGTCCCATGCGCTTGGCGATTTCCTTGAAGATCCACCAGTTCGGCTTGGCACCCCCGGGAGGCACGCTGGCCGTGCGGACCCTGTTGACCCGGCGCTCGCTGCTCGAGAACGTACCGTCGTTTTCACTCCATGCCGCCGCCGGTAGGATTACATGGGCAAAACGGGTCGTTTCCGTAGGAAATATATCCTGGCAGACGAGAAATTCCGCGGAACTCAGGCAATGCTCGACATGACGGATATCCGGCTCCGTATTGGCGAGATTTTCCCCAAAGACATAGAATGCCTTCACCTTGCCGTCAAGGAGACCGTCGATCATCTGGGGGATCATGAGCCCCGGTTTTTCCGGAAGCTTTTCCACCTTCCAGGCGGTAGAGAATTTTTCCCGGGCCTGGGGGTTATCGACGCGCTGGTACCCCGGGAAGACATTGGGGAGGGCCCCCATGTCACATGCTCCCTGGACGTTGTTCTGACCCCGCAGGGGGTTGACGCCGCCGCATTCAAAACCGACATTGCCCAGGAGCATCTGGAGGTTGGCGCAGGACATAACGTTGTTGACGCCGCAGATGTGCTCGGTAATCCCCAGGGTATACATGAGCATGGCCGGGTGTACCGCCGCCAGACGGCGGGCTACGTCCCTGATCATTTCGGCGCTGACGCCGCTGATCGCCGCTGCCCGTTCCGGCGGATATTCCAAAACCTTCTTTTTCAGTTCTGCAAATCCCGTGGTACAGGATTCGACATATTTTTTATCGTAGAGATCTTCCGTGATCAGGACGTTCATCATCCCGTTCAGGAAGGCCACATCGGAACCGACCTTGATGGGCACGTGGAGATTGGCCAGATCCACAAGGGGGGTGCGGCGCGGATCGACGACGATAAGCTCGGCACCGCCGATGACGGCCATCTTGAGCAACGACGCCGCCACCGGATGGGCCTCCGTCATATTGGAACCGATGACGAAGATCATTTTGGCCTTGGCAAAATCGGAAAAGGAATTCGTCATAGCCCCGGAACCGAAGGAAGTCGCCAGCCCGGCGACAGTCGGGGCATGTCAGGTACGGGCGCAGTGATCAATGTTGTTGGTGCCGATCACCGCCCGGAATAGTTTCTGCATTTGATACGAGTCTTCATTGATGCTGCGGGCGCAACTGACGCCGGCGATTGCGTCCGGACCATCTTTCGCGATGATTTCCTTGAATTTCCCCGCCACAAGGTCCAAAGCCTCATCCCAGGAGGCCTCCCGGAAATTCCCGTTTTCACGGATCAGGGGCGTCTTGAGTCTTTCTTCCGAATAGATGAAGTCATAACCGAAGCGGCCCTTGACGCATAGGCGCCCCATATTCGGTTCACCGTCCTCGACGGCAGTAACCTTGGTTATCTTACCATCCTTCACATGCAGCCACTGTTGACAGCCGACACCGCAATAAGGACAGGTGGTCCTGATTTTATTCATCTCCCAGGCCCGCGCCTTTCCTTTAGCCTTCTTTTCCGTCAGGGCGCCGACGGGACAGACCTCCACGCATTGTCCGCAAAAGACGCATTCACTGTCCGTATATGGTCCGTCGCCGCCCGTCACGACCTTGCTGTCCTTGCCGCGATAGCCATAGCTGATCGCCCGGTTTACGACCAGTTCATTGCAGGCCTGGATACAGCGCCCGCAGCGGATACAGCGGCTGAAATCGCGGATGATGAAGGGGTTCTCCTCTTCCGTGGGATAAAACTTCTCATCCTGGGTGAATTTCAATTCCTTGATCCCATAGTAATAAGCAAGCTCCTGGAGGCGGCAATCGCCGCTTGCCTCGCAGATGAGACAATCGTGCTTTCCACTGGCCAACAGCAGTTCGACATTGAGCTTCCGGGTCTTGTGGACGCGCTCCGTTTCCGTAAATACCTCCATGCCCTCTGCAACGGGCGTCGAACAGGCAGCCATTAAGGTCCGGGCTCCGGTAATTTCAACAAGACAGATACGACAGGCTCCGGTGGGGGTTGTTTCTTTGAGATGACAGAGGGTAGGAATATGAAACCCGACCGCCTGGGTTGCTTCCAAAAGCGACTGTCCGGGCTTATAAGCGGTTTCTTTCCCGTTAAGTAAAAAAATTGCCTTCTTCATGATTGACCTCCTGATAATGGCGCAAGATTGGCATCTGTCATTTTTGACATATAGCCAGTGCACCCTGATACAATAACCAAAGACAGGAAGTCAAGCCGATTATTTTGCTGCGGTACCTGTGGAGAGAAGCCCCCGCGTATCTTCAGGAAACAAGCCGCGAGTTTTCCGTCCTGATACAGGATGAAGCCAAAACGAATGCAGAAAAGGGGGGAAACGGGTAGCGCGACTGATCCTGGCACCTCGCATCGGTAAAATATCATTTGACTTTCTCACACACCTGTAATAGAAATACCGGTACATATCATTTTCCTGCTGATTTGGGTCAAGCGAAGTTCAGGGTATTTTGTCTTCAACATTGTGGAACAAGGAAGGCCGCCGTGCTCCGCAGAGTTCGGTGGCTTTTTATATGCAGCGCACGCTGACGGATATCAGGCTCTGCCGGGTATGGCAACCGGTCAGAAAGGGAGAGAAGGAGGAACAAGAAATGGTTAAGAAGCTTTACATAGGAAATCTGGCAGAGGATGTCACTGAAGATGATTTGAGGGCCAACTTTGGCGAAATCGGTGAGATTGTATCACTGGTCATCATTCGGGACAAAATCACGGGCATGAGCAGAGGATTCGGATTCGTGGAAATGTCAACGGAACAGCAGGCTGAGGAAGCCGTGCAAAAATTCAATGGTGGAGAGCTTCTCGGTCGCACTATCCGGGTGAACGAGGCTAAACCGAAAGGCGAGCAGGATGATCGGCCGCGATCCCCCGGCCGGAGACCCGGTGGATTTAGCAGTCAGCAGCCTCGCAGCGGCTTCGGTAATCGCGGCAGTGGCAGTGGCGGCGGTCGTAGATCTTAGAAACTTAACCGAAAAAACAGGGTGTTTCAGGGACGGGGAGTTTTATTCCCCACCTGAAACACCCTTGAAGTTCCTCGCCGGCGTAATCACCGATTCCCTTCCCCATCAGGTCTGACGTTTCCGCAAAAAATAATGAAATATTAAATGATTGACAAATTTGCCGGGGTCAGTTAATCCGACTCATCAGAAACGTGAGAGAAAGGTCGATCTGGATCATTTTGATGACTTCTCAAATACGTCATTTACGCTCTACGTCTCGCTGGGGGATTTTTTTTATCTCCTTACTATCCCTGATCTCCTTTTCCGCAGGATACAGTCACAGTGAAGAACCCGGGAAAGACAAACGTCCCCGTATTGGTCTGGTCCTGAGCGGCGGGGGAGCCCGGGGGATTGCCCATATCGGTGTCCTGAAGGTCCTCGAAGAAATGCGCATCCCCATCGACTTTATCGCCGGAACCAGCATGGGGGCTATTGTCGGCGGCCTCTACGCTGCGGGCACTTCTCCTGCCGATCTGGAGAAACTCGTTACCAGCATTCCGTGGAACGAGGCCTTTACGGACAAGCAGACGGCCGACAAGCTTTCCTTCCGCCGTAAACAGGATAGCCAAGCCTACAAAATAGATCTGAATCTCGGTATTCGGGACGGTCGCCTAGTTACATCCAAGGGCCTCGTCCAGGGGCAGAACCTGAATCTGCTCCTAAAAGAAATGCTTCTTCATACTGCGAACATCAAAAACTTCGACAAACTCCATATTCCCTTTCGGGCCGTGGCCGCTGATATCGAAACCGGACAGGCGGTGGTTCTCGGCTCCGGTGACCTCTCCGAGGCCATCCGGGCCAGCATGTCCATCCCCGGGTTTTTTGCCCCTATGGAAATCAACGGAAAGATGCTTGTTGACGGCGGCATTGCCAACAATCTCCCCGTCGATGTAGTCAGAAGCATGGGCGCGGAGATCCTGATCGTCGTTGACATCGGGACGCCCCTCCGGACCAGGGAGGGGTTGAATTCCCCTGCCAGCATCACGGGACAGGTCATCACCATCCTAATTCAGAAAAATGTCCAAGCCCAGTTGCAGACCCTCAAACCGGAGGATATCCTCATCCAGCCCCAGCTTGGCAATCTGGGGACCACCGATTTCTCAAAAACCGCCGAAGCCATGAAAATCGGTACAGATACGGCAAAAAAGCTGGGAGACCGCCTAGCCCGGCTGTCCGTGTTTCCCGACAACTTTCAGGTTTATCTGGCCCGTCAGCGGCAGCAGCCGGTGGAACTACCGATGATTGATTACGTCAAAGTAGAAATTAAATCCCAGCAGATCCCCCCGGGCGCACGGCCCCCGAAGGAAGGGAAGAATGCCGATGATATCAATCTGGATTTAAGCAGCAAGCTGAAGCAAATGACCGGTATGCCTGCAATAGCGGAAAATAGATCCAAGCTTTCTCCCAAGGTCCTTGAGGCCCAGATAGAAACAAAGGCCGGGGAAAGGCTGGACGTGGAAACCCTCAACAAAGACATCACCCGCCTCTATGGTCTCGATACCTTTGAGCGGGTCGATTTTCACTTGGAAAAGAAAGACGGCAAAACGGGCCTGATTCTCGACCCTGTGGAAAAATCATGGGGCCCCACCTACATGCGCTTCAGCCTGAGCCTGGCTGACGATTTTAAGGGGAGTAGTTCCTACACCATCGGGACGCGGATCACCCAGACAGAAATCAACGCCCTCGGGGCCGAATGGCGCAATGAATTGCAGATCGGGGAAACGCCAAAGATCTTCACCGAATTTTACCAACCCCTGGACTATTCGACCCGCTACTTCATTGCCCCGCGGATCGAGTACCGGGAATTCAATGCAAATTTGTATGACAATATGAATCAGGGCAACATCATTGCCAAGTATCGCATCAAGGACTTCACCGCCGGCCTGGATCTGGGCAGAACGTTCAGCAACTGGGGGGAGTTGCGCTTCGGCGTCCGGCGGGGTTACGGCGCCACCCGTCTCAATGTGGGGTCGCCTGATATGCCGACGGGAAGTTACAACTCCGGAGGCTTCTTCTCCTCTTTCGCCTATGACACCCTGGACAATTACAATTTTCCTCTCAGGGGCGCCAGCGCCGACGCCGTGGCTCTATTCAATATACCCGCAATGGGGTCCGATTTTAAGGCCACCGGTCTCAATACAACCGGCAATATCGTAAAAACATGGAACAAGATTACCGTCATGCCGGGAATCACATACGGCGGCGTCTTGGACGGCGACGCCCAGATTCAGGATTCCTACACCATCGGAGGGTTATTCAACCTGTCAGGATATTTACCGGATGAACTCTCGGGTAAGCAAGTCGGATTAGCGCGGATTATCTGCTATCGGAATATGGGCAATTTAGGGCTTGGTGACTTCCATACGGCTCTTTATATTGGCTTCTCTGCCGAAGCGGGTAATGCCTGGCAGAACGGGAGCGATATAACCTTCAGTTCCCTCATCTATGCGGGCAGCCTCTTCGTCGGGGCGAACACTTACATCGGCCCCGCTTATCTCGCTTACGGCTTCGCCGAAGGGGGCCATCAAACCGTGGGTCTCTTTATCGGTCAACGCTTCTGAGAAACTGATCGAGCTTCTCAATCATCCCGTCATATTTTGGATTACAGGTCAAACGTCGGACCGTGAATGCCTGCAGATTATCGCCGGAGATCTCGCCCCTCCATATTGAATCGTCCATCAGACACGTCCTTCTTTTCTCTTGTTCATCCCGGTAGTGCAGGCAGCTTTTGTAGCCGCCCCGGTCACCGTAATGCCGGTCATCGCAGGGAATCGGAAGGGCGACATGAGAAAAATCCAGCACCTTTTTGTCAGCAAGAAAGCTGTTTTCATTGTAGACCCGCCCGCCGAACTGCCCGACCGTCCCTTGTGGCTTTTTCGTATAGAGAACCAGCACATTCCGGGGAGAAGGGGCGTATTTCTCCAGAACAAACAGGGCCCGTTCCGGATCGATGGTAATATCCTCACGGGACAGGGCGGCAAAGACGGGGGCTTCGATGCGCCTGCCCTGCTCGAAAAGGGCGTCGATCTCCCTGGTTAACAGATAGATTTGATAGGCAGCGTTCACGGCAAAGGTTTCATATTTGGCGTAATCCACATCATCCTGAATATCGCCGACCCAGTCTTTGACCCCGCTGAGCATCCCCGCCAAGGCAATTCTCCTGTCCTTAACCGCCAGCGCGGGAGAAATCAGAATCAGTCCTTTGATTTCCTTGTCTTTCATGCTTTCCAGGACGCTCAGGGCGGCGCCGGTGGAAAATCCACCCAGGAAGAGATCTGTAACCTCCCCTTTCATACCCCGGACTCCGCATTGGACAGCCCGTATCCACTCCTGGTAGCGGATGTTAAGCAGATCTCCGGGAACGGTCCCGTGCCCGGGCAGGAGAATCGTCCGAACAAAAAAACCCTGTTTTTGAAGGTGACGGGCAAGTGGTTGAAGCAGGTAAGGCGAATCGGAAAGGCCGTGGATAAGCAGGATGCCCTTCCGGTATTTTCCATTTTTTCCTTTCGGGAAGTTCCCTTCGTCCGGCCGCAGCTCAAAAGGCATGTTGGCCTTCAAGACCACCTCCCGGTTATCGTCATGGATGTCCACCCGAGCCTTGATTATCATTTCCCGGGTCTCTTGAAGATATTTTGCAAAAGGGGTGCCTTCCGCAACGGCGAAGGTCGTATTCAGACCGGAGGGCTGCAGGCGGGGAGAAGGGGTTGCACAGCCGGTAATCACCATTACTGCCCCCAACAGGAGCAGGAAAAAGCACAGATAACGGGTTATCGACCCCTGATCCTTTGCAACAAAACAATGAAATGCCATACATATCCTCCCTAAAGACAGTGATGATCTCCTGCTGATATTATCTGGGAATTCACCTCAATCCCTATATAATTTGGAGTTCCCCCTCTTTGACAAAGAGGAGTTGGGGAGATTTTCATAACCCTCTGTGACACAACCCCCGTCATGAATGCTTCAGATCCCGAATATCGTCCAATTCCCGGGACTCTTCCAGGCGTTTGCCGACCAGATCCGCGAGCGACTCGTCAAATCCCAGATGCCTGCCGAGGATGATGGTCAAACCGGGGTATTTTTTTGCTTCCGTCCGCATCATGGCCGGAATATCTTCGCGAAGGTGGATCCCCAGGTGAAGGAAATAAGGCATGACGATGATCTTATCCGCCCCCTTCCGGACACATTTCTCAAGAATTTCCGGGAAGTGCGGTCCTAACTCAGACATATAACAGGTTTCGATCATCGCCCCGGGACGCTTTTCCTTCAGCCACTGGGCAACTCTTTCCATACCCTCCCCTGCCCCGGGAACCCGGCTTCCGTGCCCCATAAGAATGGCCGCTTCTATAATATGATTATCTTTCATCTGAAAATTACCTCGTATCTTCATGAATCCATTGCGTTATGCTCTCACTACCCTTCAAAGGAAGGATTGGGGCGGGGATGGGTCTGTGCCGCCAGGGAACACAGGGCGTGGATGACACTGACCGCCAAGGGGCTTCCACCCCGGCGCCCTGTCAAAGTAATATAAGGGACGCCGAGGGACATGAGTTCCTCCTTGCTTTCGATCACATGGACGAATCCCACTGGCATGGCAACGACCAGAGCGGGACGCAGCCCCTCTTCCATGATAAAACGATTCAGTTCCAGCAGGGCCACTGGGGCGTTGCCAAAGACGGCGATACCGCCGTCGAGGACGGCCTTTGCCTTGCGCACGGCAAATAACGAGCGGGGAAGACCTTGCTCCCGCGCCTGGCCGGCGACGTCGTCGTCGGCAATATGGCAATGAATCCGCTCCCGCTGGTAATGGGGAGATACGGAGCGCAAACGCTCCAGAGACAGACCATTGCGGATCATATTGGAGTCCACGTAAAGGGGACATCCCTTCTTCAGGGCCGCCTCCGCAGCCGTGATCGCCACTGCGGAAAATCGTACATCCCCCAGGACGCCGAAATCACCGACCGTATGGACCATCCGGCGGACCACTTCCCATTCCTGAACGGAAAAATGATGAGCCGGCGCTTCGGAGTCGATAATGGCAAAAGAGCGGGCCTCGATATCCGCCCCGCTCAGGGGGTTTTCATAGAGGCCGTAGATCAGGGGGTTTCTTATGTCTGTCTTCTCATCCATGTAGAAACGTAATCCATTCTTTCCCTGTTATTGGGCTTATTTATGCAACCGGTTTCACCTGAACTTCCTGCATTCGGCCAGAAACGCCTCCAGGGCCGCCGGCCGGGAGGCAAGGTGGAGGTGGACATAACTGGACAGGATATTCCCCTTTTGAAATCCTTCCTGATAGACCGCATCGGTTCGCCGATAGGTCATATCATAGACGGACCTCCACCCTTCTTTGCCCGCCGGATTCACTATCAGTTCCGAATAATGAAATTCATGCCCCCGGAGGATATCGCCTTTCTTTCCCCAGAGGCTGTCCTCCCTGAAGGCGACCTCTACATAACCCAAGGACTTGATCCGGTCAAGCATCCTTGTCCTTGCCGGGACAAGCCCGACCATCGGGTAGGAAATTTTACCCCTGGTTTCAATCCCTTCTGACAGATACATCAATCCCCCGCATTCCCCATAGACAGGCCGGCCCGAGCGGGCAAATTTGCAGATGTCTTCTTTCATACCCTCGTTTCCAGCCAATGTTTCCGCGTATTCTTCCGGATAGCCGCCGCCTATGTAGAGGACGTCTATCTCGGCGGGAAGTTTCACCTCCCCCAGGGGCGAAAAAGGAATCATGATGCAACCACGCTTCGTAAGTTCATCAAACAAATCATGATAGTAGAAGTGAAAGGCATCATCCCGGGCAACGCCAATGCATATAGACTTCCTGTACGACGGTCCGGTCCGTTTGCCTGCTGCCGACACCCTTCCCGCAGGATCCTCCCCGGATATAGATATAGTATCTGCCAATCGCCCGTGTTCATCAGTGTTTGATGATGCTCCTCCTGAAATTCCCGTTGTCTCTGTGCGTGACGCCCCTTGCGCCCCTTCTTCAGTGATGTCCTGATTATTCCCGAGAGAAAGCGAATCGGCGCTCCCGGCGATTCTCAGAATATCATCAAGGGAAACCTGGCGCTCCACAGCATCGGCCAGGCCTGCGAGGAACGAGGGCGAGAGATTTTTGGCATTCGCCGTAACCAGCCCCAGATGGCGACTCGACAAAGCGGGCAGACCGCCTTTTTCGATCGCCCCCACGAGCCTTGAAACGCCTGAGCTTTCCAGGCTTCTTTCCACCAACTCGGCATGACGCCGGGAACCGCAGGCATTGGCGATGACGCCGGCAATATGGACCCCTTCATGAAAGGTCGCAAATCCTTTGACCAGGGCCGCGATGCTTCCGGCCATGCCATAGACATCCGTCACCAGAATGACCGGAGAGTTGAGCCACACGGCAATCTCGGCGCTGCTCCCGGCAATGGAATCTGGATAGGCCCCGTCGAATAATCCCATGACGCCCTCAATGATGGAAATATCGGCGTCCGCGCTCACCCGGGAAAACAAGCGGGTTACATATTCCTGATCGCTCATCCAGCCATCGAGGTTATAGGCGGGACGCCCCGAGGCCACAGCATGATAGGAGGGATCAAGAAAATCCGGCCCTACCTTGAAGGTCTGGACCTTGAGCCCCCGACGCTTTAGAGCGGCAATAAGCCCCAGGGTTACCGATGTTTTCCCGACGCCGCTGTGGGTACCGGCAATCACAATACGTGGAATCATAGTTCTTTCACCTGAGGTTTTTTAGCAATGCCTGGCCCGATAGTAAAGCCTTTTGTGTCCTAGTAAAGCAATTTTTCAGAGCCTCCCCGTTGCGTTTTTACTTGCTATCTTTGTCAGGATAAGCTTATGATATGCCATAAGTCACGTATATTTACGGGGCAACTTATCAGCCGTTGCCGGAAGAGAGAATACATTCATATGACCGAAACAGACACAAATTCAACTTCGGGTCCCCAAGCAAGAACATCGGAGGGAGAAGAATCCACCACACCATCCGAGGCCCTATCACCTCCTCCCGATCAGGAAAAACGCCCTCCCCGCCGTCGCCCTCCCCGAAAAAGGAAAAAGGAACCGGTTTCCACCGATGCTTCCCCCACTCTTACCGATACCACGATCATGGAGGAGCGCTGGGACCCCAGGCACTTCAAGGTTCCCCCTGTTGAGGGCAAAACCAGGTTTCACGACTTCGATCTTCCCGACCCGCTGATGCACGCCATCAGCGATCTGGGCTTCCAGTACTGCACCCCTATCCAGGCGGAAATTCTTCCCAGCACCCTTTCGGGCAAGGATGCCAGCGGCAGAGCCCAGACCGGCACGGGAAAGACGGCTGCCTTCCTGATCGCCGTCATTACAAGGCTTCTAAATCATCCCCACCCGGGAGAAAGACCCCACGGAACACCCCGCATCCTGATCCTGGCCCCCACCCGGGAGCTGGTGCTCCAGATCTCTGCAGAAGCCCGCCAACTTGTCAAATACTGCGGGCTGAAGATCATTTCCGTGTTTGGCGGCATGGACTACGAAAAACAACGACAGCAGTTGGCCGCCGGTCCCGCCGACATCATGGTAGCCACCCCGGGAAGGTTACTGGACTTTCAGCGGCGCGGCGACATAACCCTGAAAAAGGTCGAAGTAATGATCATTGACGAGGCCGACCGGATGCTCGATATGGGTTTTATCCCGGACGTCCGCATGATCATCCACAGCACCCCGCCCCGGGAAAAGCGCCAAACGCTCCTTTTCAGCGCCACCCTGACCGGGGAAATTACCCGTCTCGCTTCCCAGTGGACCGTCAACCCGGTAACGGTGGAAATAGCACCGGAGCAGGTGGCCGTCGATACGGTGGATCAGATCGTTTACATTGTAACGGAGCATCAGAAATTCGACCTCCTGTTCAACATCATTACGAGAGAGAACCTGGAGCGGGTCCTGGTCTTTTGTAACCGGAGAGACGAAGTCCGGCGTCTCGCCGAACGGCTGACCCGTTACGGCATCAACTGTTCCGAACTCTCCGGCGAGATCCCCCAGCGCAGCCGGATTCGCCGGCTTGATGATTTCAAGAGCGGAAAAATCCGGGTCATGGTCGCCACGGATGTTGCCGGCCGGGGTATTCACATCGAGGGGATGGATCACGTTATCAATTTCACCCTGCCCCATGATCCCGAAGATTACGTGCACCGCATCGGACGCACCGGCCGGGCGGGGGCCAGCGGCACCGCCGTCAGCTTTGCCGACGAAGGCGACGCCTTTTACATCGCCCCCATCGAGGCGTTCATGGGCCGGGAACTGCACTGCATTGAACCTGACGATGAAATGCTGACCAAGCCCGTAGCTGTTTATCCCGCCAAAAAAGGCCTCCCCCGAGTCAGACGGCAAACCATAGACAGAAAACCTCCCCCCGCCCGCTCCCGGCGACCTCATTTTTAACGATTTCGCAAAAGTTCCATAATCCGCTCTCCCCCCCAAATATCAAAATTTCCTCTCCCTCAGGGAGAGGGTTAGGGTGGGTCCGTGTTGTTGTGAACAACTTAACTGCCTCGTTCCACCAGGGATTCCGGAAGACAAGCGCCTAACTGAGGTTCATTGTGACGTTCCGCTTGCTTCACTATGTGCAGATTAGTAATCCTGCGACAAACATCAACGGACGGGGCGGATCAGGAAGTTTACCTGACGGCAGCTCCGGGCGCTTTTGGACAGGATTTCGGAACTACAGGCCGATGGATTCCCCTAGCGGTTATAACAGAGAAAGACCTCCTTCAAAAAACGGCCCGATCCGGAACAGAACACGGCCATGCCGTTATCCGGCAGGCTGGCGGCCACCACCTTGAATTCCTTCTTGAGGGCCGCTGTGGTCGTACGGACTGGTTCACGTAAATGTCGGTATCGCGGGGGAAGAGGGGCGGCTTGCTTGAGTTTCTGCGCCAGGAACAGATACTCCCGGGGAGAATAACCGGAACAGGTTCCATGACGGCGCCATTCATGGGCATAGAGGCGGTCATTCGGGAACAGGCCGGGGAATTCCCGTTTGAGAGGGGACGGGAACGGTACGGAAGAACAATTTTGCGGAAAGCCCTTTTGATACTGAGGCCAAAGTCCGTGAAGGACAAAACCGGGATTTCTTCCCTGGCCGCACTGCTCGGAATCACTGCCACCCTGACCGGCACAGAAATCGGGGGACCAGGACAAGGCGAGGACATAGAAATCGAAATCCCCGGAAACATTCCTGGAAGAAGACCCGCCATGAGCGGGGTAGGCCATGGTAAACGCGATGATCAGTAAATTGAATAATGTGAACAGTCTCTTCATTTGACCTTCCCGGCTTGATTGCCTAAAACTCGACGCCTTTCTGAGAGGGCCAGCCTGCAACGTATCCATGCTTGATCATGGTCATTTCCGTCACTGTATCGGCCAGGCTGATCAGACCTGCCGGGGCCTGGCGACCGGTCATGACGATAACCATTTCTCCTCCGGCCTTCTTGATTGCCTCAATGACCGAATCTTCAGGTAAAAGGCATTTTGTGACGGCCAGGCAGATCTCATCCATCACAACTAACTCATAGTTGCCGGAAGCAATGGCCGCCGTCGTCTTTTTTAGGCCCTCCTGGGCCGCCTGTTGATGCGCCGCGAATGCGGGGTTTGTTTTATTATCGGGCAGAAATCCCAAGCCGGCCTGAACGATCTCCACCCCGGGCAGATGACGGCAGGCGCTGAGTTCTCCAGTTTCCCCGGCAGCCTTGATAAACTGAACGATAAAGGATTTCAGATCATGACCAACGGCGCGCATGACCATCCCCAGGGCCGCTGTGGTCTTGCCCTTGCCGTCGCCGGTAAACAGCACGATGCGGGGAATATTTGGCTTCATTATTTCAATCCCAAGAGGCGGTAGATTTTCCCCATGTCGAGGCTGCACCGGACGATCTCGGCCAGGCGGTCGAAGGCCGGTTCCAGGTCATAGACGGCGAGGATCTTTCCCAACGGCGCCAATGAGCGACGGCGGCGGAGCCGGTCGATGAACCAGCGCCGGAAGGCATCGTCATCGAAGACCCCGTGGAGGTATGTTCCCCAGATGCGGCCGTCAGAAGATTGAACTCCGATTATTTCCCCGTCTTCCCGAAGAAAGGCCGGGTGGTTTCCCGCCCCTGCCGTCCGGCCGTGGTGAATCTCATAGCCCTTCACGGGCAATCCCGATTCCGCATGCCTTCCTTTTACGCATTGCAGGGTTTTCTCCCAGGCCAGGGTCGTCGTTACGGGGAGGAGTCCCAGGCCAGCGGGGTTTTTCCCGGTAGATGTTAAAGTGGGTAATGGAAGATTCACCGACCCCGGGGACGCCAGGGTTGTTTCTCCTTTGGATTCAATACCATGGGGATCGTCGATTTCCCTGCCGAGGATCTGGAACCCGCCGCAGATCCCCACCAATTCCGTCTTTCCTTCTCCGGCCAGCCGCCTGATTTCCCGGGCCAGGCCATTGTTTTCCAGATAGGCCATATCGGCGATGACGTTTTTGCTTCCCGGCAGGATCAGGGCGTCGGGATTTCCTATTTCCCGGACTGCTCTGACAATGCGAAGGGAAACATCCGGCTCAATCCGGAAAGGGTCAAAATCGGTAAAATTGGAAATATGCGGGAGATCCACCACGGCAATCTCGACAGATTCACCTTGCCGCGGCGGCGCATCGAGGTGGCCGCTTTTGAAGGTCACCGAGTCTTCCTCCGGCAGCCCAAGGCGGTGGATATAGGGAACCACACCGAAGGTCGGCTTGCCCGTGTGGCGTTGCGTAAAGTCAATGGCATCCTTGAGCAGGGCTTCCTGGCCCCGGAAACGGTTGATCACAAACCCGGCAATCAGCTGCCGTTCCCATTCCGCCAGCACTTCCATTGTCCCCACAAAGGAGGCAAAAACGCCCCCCCGGTCGATATCGCCCACCAGGAGGACCGGGGCCCGGGCATAACGGGCCATGGCCATGTTGACGATATCGTGATGTTTTAGGTTCACCTCGGCGGGGCTCCCGGCCCCTTCCATTACGATCACGTCGCATTCGTCCGCCAGAGAATCGAAGGCAGCCTGGGCCGCGGCAAAGGCCTCCGGCTTATAGCCGATATAGGCATTCACATCCATGTTCCCCACGGGCGTCCCCATGACGATCACCTGTGCTCCCGTGTCGCTGCTCGGCTTGAGCAGGATCGGATTCATCCGGACATCAGGATCGAGGCGACTGGCCTGGGCCTGCACCACCTGGGCCCGCCCCATCTCCCCTCCGTCCCGGGTCACAAAGGAATTAAGGGACATGTTCTGGGATTTGAACGGTGCTACCCGATAGCCGTCCTGGAGAAGAATCCGGCAGAGGGCGGCGGAAAGGATGCTCTTACCGGCATTGGAACTGGTCCCCTGAAACATGATCGCCGGTTTGCGGGCTTTACACGCTGCCTTTGCCGGCATGGACAGGGCTTCCCTAAGGGCATCAAGGAGCTGATCATTCTCTTCCAGGTTCCGCACGGCAATGCGGAAAAAGCGCTTGTCGAGACCGGAGAAATTGTCACAGATCCGCACGGCGATCCCCTTCTTTAGTAACCGCCGGGCCAGTTCCGGGGCGTTCATATCCCGGCGATCCAACCGTACCAGCAGAAAATTGGCCTGTCCAGGATAGACGTAAAACCCGGATAGCGCCGCCAGTTCCTCGGAAAGATATCGCCGCTGTTCATTGACGAGGCTGATAGTCCGCATCCGGAAGTCGTCATCAGGCAAGGCCGCCTCGCCCACGGCCTGGGCGAAGACATTGACGGACCATGGGGGAATTAATTTTTTTATTTTACCGATAATATCCAGGGAGCCCGCAGCAAAGCCGAGGCGGAGACCGGGAATGGCGAAAAACTTGGTCAATGAACAAAGAACGATGACGTTCGCAGGGCGCCGCACAAGGAGGCGATCCATCCCGACGACAAAATCGGCAAAGGCCTCATCAACGACGAAAATACTCGCCGGGTGTCGCCGGGCTGTCACCCGGATCGTCTCGGCATCGCAGATAAGACCGGTGGGGTTATTCGGCTGGCCGAGGAAAACGATTTCATCGCCCTGAAACAGTTTTTCTAGGCCAGTGATTTCCAGAGAGAATCCATTATCTTCTCCGAGATAAACCTCTTCCACCGTCATACCCGCCAGTTCCGATGCGGTCGCGTAATCGGCATAGGAAGGGACGGGAATAACGGCCCGGGCCTTCGGCAGCGCCCTGGGCAGGGCGTAGAGAAGCTCCGTGGAACCGTTGCCGAGGACGATCTCCTCCGGGGGAATCCCGTAGCGGGCGGAAATGGCCCCGATTAGACCTGTGCAATCGGGATCGGGGTAATGGAGGACCTCTTTCATCTTCCTGCTGATGAGGGACCGGAAACCCTCGGGAAACCCCAGGGGATTGATATTGGCGGAAAAATCCAGCAGCTCTTCCAGGGACATCCCGGCGGCGTTGGACAAATACCGCCGGTTTCCTCCGTGTTTAGGCCGTATCAAGATCATGTCATGAACGTTTGCAGGTATAATAGGCCTCCTTTAAAAAATTCATTATCGTCTTGTCAAGACACTCGGTGATGGTATCGAAACTCCCGGAGCGTGTCAACGATAATCCCTCACCAGTCTGTTGTAAAAGATATTGACAATATTGACGACATTCCTCTAAACAGGACTATACATTGATTGGAGTCATCTCATGACCGCCACCTTCCTCTATTTGCTGACAATTCTGAATGTTGCCGCTCTGGGTTTGCTCGTCATCCTTCTGCTCAGGACGCCAAGATCACCTATTACGGATATATACACTCGCATGGATAACATAGAGAAGAATCTGGAACGTTCGGAACGCGCATTCCGGGAAGACATGGCCAGAAACCGCGAAGAAATCGGACGAAACCTGAAGGATTTCAACGAATCCCTTCTCAACAGGGTCACGGAGAATGGCGTGGCGCAGAAAGGGCAACTGGAAATCTTTTCTCAGCAACTGACCACTCTCACAGGCCAGAACGTTCAAAAGCTCGACAAGATAATGGAAACCGTCGATCTCCACCTGCGGAACCTTCAGAAGGACCATAACCGCCAGTTGGAACTGATTCGAACTACGGTAGACGAGAAGCTTCAGGACACTCTGGAAAAACGCCTCGGCGAATCCTTCCGCCTGGTAAGTGAGCGTCTGGAGATGGTACAAAAGGGATTGGGGGAGATGCAGACCCTGGCTGCCGGCGTGGGGGATCTGAAAAAAGTCCTGACCAATATAAAGACGCGGGGGACTTTTGGAGAGATCCAGTTAGGCAGCCTCCTGGAGCAGATCCTGAGCCCGGAGCAGTACGCCGTAAATGTCGCTACCAAACAGGATTCTGCGAACCGGGTCGAGTTTGCCATCAAACTGCCGGGGCAAGACGAAAACCGGTCTCATTTGGTCTGGTTGCCCCTGGACGCCAAATTTCCACAAGAGGATTATCTACGGCTCCTTGAGGCCCAGGAGCAGGGGAATCCCGCCTCGGTGGAAGAAGCGGCCAGACAGTTAGAACGGACCGTCCGGGAAATGGCGAAAAACATCCGGGATAAATATCTCGACCCCCCTAACACTACCGATTTTGGCATCATGTTTCTCCCTGCGGAAGGACTGTATGCGGAAGTCCTGCGTCGTACCGGTCTCGTTGAGACCCTCCAGCGGGAATTCAAGGTCGTGATCACGGGACCGACAACCCTAGCCGCCCTTCTGAACAGCCTGCAGATGGGGTTCCGCACCCTCGCCATCGAAAAGCGATCAAGTGATGTATGGAGCCTGCTGGGGGCCGTGAAGACTGAGTTTACAACGTTCGGCGGGATACTGGAGAAAACTCAAAAGAAAATCCAGGAGGCAAGCAACATCATCGAAAAGGCGGCCACCCGCTCCCGGTCCATCGAAAGGAGACTCAAGAACGTCCAGGTACTCCCCATGCCCGACGCCGGAGCGTTGATTGAAGATAGCGAGGAACCGGACGAGGGTGATTTTTGAAGCTTATTCATGGTGAAGAATCGTCACAAAGGGAAATAAAAATCGAGAAATCAACCCATCTCCACCCTAACCTTCCCCTTGAAGGAAGAGGAAATATAGATACAATGATTTTATTGAGTTGCCGAGGCATTTCTAGATGAAAGGTAAAATAACTTGAAGGGAACACTGGTCAACACCGGCGCCGTCATTGTCGGCAGTCTCATCGGCATGGCTGCGGGGAGACGCCTGCCGGAACGTCTGAAAACAATCCTGATGCAGTGCCTGGGGCTCTCTACCATCTTGATCGGCCTGCAGATGGCCCTCTCGGAGAAAGACGTTATTCCCACCATTGGCTGCCTGCTGTTGGGAGCGTTGACCGGAGAGCTCCTGAATATTGAAAAGGCCATCGAAGGTCTGGGAGAATGGCTGAAGACCAGAGCCCGTTCGGATTCGTCGACTTTTGTGGAAGGATTTGTAACGACTTCGCTGCTTTATGTGACGGGAGCGATGGTGATCGTGGGCTCCATTCAGGACGGTACAACAGGAGACGCCACAACCCTGTACATCAAATCCATGCTGGACGGAGTGGCTTCTATCGCCTTTGCATCCACCCTGGGCATTGGCGTCGCCTTTGCCGCCCTCAGCGTGTTATGCGTCCAGGGCGCCCTTACCCTGCTGGCGTCGCAGCTTACCTTTCTGCAGCAACCGGCAGTCCTCGGTGCCATCACCGCCACGGGAGGGCTGCTCATCGTCGCCATCGGTTTCAACCTGCTGAATATGGCCAAAATCCGCATCGGCAATCTGCTGCCTGCCCTTGTCTACGCTGTCCTCTGGGCACTGTCCATAAAGTGACACAGGCCGTTTGCGGAAACCCGCAAATATTTTTTTTACCGCGTTGCCTTCAATAAGGATAACGGGGCAGTCAGGAGGAGTCAGCACAGTCGCATATAAGAATACGCCGAGGAGCCGACGACGAAGCCAACAAAATTAGCCCCATGAAGGCGACCTGATATAAAGTTAGCGGTACTCCCGAATAATCTTCCCCTTGCTTAAGAAAGAGATGCCCCTATTGCCATCAAGATTGAGCATGACCGATTCTATCAACGGCTCGCTGACGGGCGTATCGGCCAGCCACTCCACAAGAAAGTTGGCCCCCGTGCCGCTGGTGTCCGATTGAGGGATGTAGAAATTCGTGGCGGCTAATGGGCTCAAGGAATGCTCAGCAGCGAGAAAATCCTTCACCAGTTTGCCATCGTTATTGAAGTAAAGGACTTTCGTGATCTTGATCGATTTTTGAAGGTCCGTGTTATGTATGGCAATGAAGGCGCTCAAATCGAAATGCTTATTTTCCTTGTCGGGGATATTGGAATAGATGGGGACATATAAAACCTGCCCTCTGACCTTGTTGATCCCGCCATCTGCCACCTTGAGGACTCCCGGGTTGAAGGTTTGTCCGGCCTTCTCATCGCCTACGGGCGCTTCTTTACCTGGACAGGCCGCCAAAGAGATCATCATCAAAAGGATCAAAAGAATTTTTGCTGAGCAGTTTGATTGATTCATTATACATTTCCCCGGAAAATGACGTTTGAATATTAAAGGGGACAGGTTGTTGTGTCAATAGAAATGTGATTTCCAAGAGACATTCAATTTGTTCAAAAACGGTGACCAGGGAGCGGATAGAAAAGTAAAAAAGCCCCCAACCCGATCAATGTTGGAGGCTTTTTCTGAAAATATTAAGGCGTAACTATTTCTTCGCCGCCGCCACAGCGTCCCGCAGTTTCTTGCCGGCAGCAAACTTGGGAACTTTCTTGGCCTTGATCTTGATGGCCTTGCCGGTCTGAGGATTCCTGCCGGTCCGGGCCGCCCTTTTCGTCACCTTGAAGGTTCCGAAACCAACCAGAGTAACAGACTCTTCCTTTTTCAAGGCCCCCGTAATAGCCTCAAGAACACAGTTGACCGCCTCTTCCGCCGTTTTTTTCTTCCCTACCACCGTCACCACCGCGTTTACCAGATCTCCCTTGTTCATGTCTCTCCTCCTTTTGTTTTGTTTGTCACCGCCCTTTACGGTTCACCCTTCTTCATAAATACTTATCACTTTTTTGCAGCGGATTATAAGAGAGCGAAAGTCTTGTGTCAAGGGCAAATTAACGATTTTTCTATCTTTTTTTGCTCGACCTATTATAATCTTTAAATTAATATATAGCTCATATATTTATATTCAATTATAGATTTAGCCCTTATAATATGCAAAAATACCTGATGAATGCGATTTTTTATCATCTCCGAGTCTCCCGGGAAAAGTTAAATTGTTAAGGTCCGGTGAGAATCATTTTTTCGGCAAAGATCTTCATTAATGATTTATGCAAACAATTTCAACCTTTCCCCCTGCCTCAAGTCATCCCGCCAGGCCATCAACTCCATTTTAGCGCCCTGCTTCTTCAGGATGCGGACGAATACGAACTCCTGGTCGCTCTTTATCAGTCTTTCGGTGGGATTTTCATAAAAGACCTTCGTCCAAGAACCGCAATTGACATAATCTCCGGCCGGAACTCCCGACAGGGGGAGCAGGTCTGCCTCATGGGTATGGCCAAAGACGATATAGGGTGTCCTGATGATCTTGTGCAGGGTGGTGGCAATGCGATGATAATAACCCATGTCTTCCGTCGCGAAAAAACTGTGAATGTTCGCCGCAAATCCCCTGTTATAGAGATGACATGGCATCCAGAGGCGCCTGACGGCCTCCAGATCCTCCCGGTCAATCCCGAATCGCTGCGCTTCCCGGGATATCTTCTGACGTTGCCGCTCCTCGATGTCTTCCCTTTCCTGCTCCCGGAAGCCCTTAACCTTGCCCAAAATTTCGAAAAGACTTTTCAGACCCTTCCGGATCTGCCGGAAAAAAAAGAGGCGCAGGGCATACTTGCGAAGATAGGCCGACATAGGCTTGACATTGTCGGCAAAGGGGTTGGTCTGCTCAACCTTGTTAAAAAGATAACGAACAAAAAAAGATCCCGCCGGCAACATCAACTCATCGCCACCCGGCAGCCAGGGATGGAGGAACCAGTCAAAACTGTTGATCCCGTCATATTGATGTCCATGCTCGACCCAGACCAGTCCCGGCTCATAATAAAACCAGGGGCAGAAAGTTATCCCGTCCTGGACGATGCGGTTCCTGTCCAAGGTCCCGGGGGGAAGAAAATCTGTCATCGCTTCCCGAAAGGCCTCCTGCACTGCGGGAATGCTCCATTCGATATCATGATTACCGGAAATGATCACCAGACGGTGGCCGGACGCAATAAAACGGCCCAGTGCCCGGAACAGCACCTTGTGTCCCCTGGTCATGACGCCCATTTTCCAGATTGTTTTTGCCGCCGACGTTCCCAGTCCATAATCCCTCTCCCGGGAGCGCAGGGTAAAAACATCGTTGTCGGGAAGGTTAACAATTTGAAGGAAATCCACCATATCACCGGCAATGACCAGTCGCCATTTCCGGCGGTGTTGCAGGGACTCCTCTTCCAACCACATCAGAAATCGCGCAAAAGAGGTGTCAAAAAAGAAATCCTCGATAGGATGGATACGACCGGTCTGCGGATCCCAACCTTGACTGAGATGCATATCACTAATGACCGCAATATTGGAATCCTGGTCTTCCATACCTACATTTTAGACCATTTTCTCTTCTTTTGCAATGATACTTAGACTCCATTTTCTGTCATTCCCGTTAAAAAAGGAATTCGGCGTTTTTAACTGGTTACTGCTGTCTGGATTCCCGCCGCAGCCTGCCCTCGAATTTGTTTGTCGGGAACGTGAATGACTACCTTTTGCGGGAGGCAATAAAAAACCCCGGGGCATTTTTGCTACCCCGGGGCATTTTTATGCTTGTCGCCTCTCTTTTACCAGTTGCCTCTGGGGCCGGGGCCGTAGCCGCCACATCCGCCACCGCCACCAGGACCGAACCCCTTACCATAGCCAAATCCTCTTCCCGCAGCCAAGGACTGGATCTTGTTCTGCTGCTCCGGGGTAAGGACCTTGAGGACGGCCAGACGATGATTCGTCTGTTTATCCTGCAACTGGTCCCGCAGGCTCCGGATTTCCTTTTGCACGGCCACAATCTTTTCCTGATCGGGATTTTGCTGGAGCCACAGGAGCTTCAATTCACCACGCTTGCTGAACATCTTGTCCTGAATCGGCTTGGCTTCCTTCAACTGAGCCTCGCGCAGGGACTTTATCTTGGCTTCCTGATCAGCCGTCAGGTTCAAACCGGCCAATCCCTGCACATCACCGCTCTGGCAGGAACCATAACCGGGCCCCCTGCCGCCCCGCATACCCTGTCCCCAGCCGTAGGCAAAGGACGTTGTCGTGATGGCGACGATCACCAGGACTGCCATAAGTGTTAAAATTACCTTTTTCATAACCTTTCTCCTTTCAATTTAATTATTGATCTATCGTTATTTTTTGTTCACTCTTTATTCTTTGGAGGTCTCTTTTCTCTTTGTATGTACATTTAGCAACCACCATGCCAAACTCGCAATTTATTTATAAATGCTCGATCTTACGGGAAATATTAGCGATCATATCTTTTTTTATTATCCTTAATTCTTAGAAACCGAAAAAACTGGCTAATAAGTATCCAATTATGGTATCCAGTTGCCTAAAAAGTATCCGCCTTCATTATTTACGGAGTCGTCAACCATGAAAGTGAAACAAGCTTTGAAACCTCGCTGGTCGTGGGCCTTTATCCCCCCATGGATTATCATCGGGGCGGCGATCCTGCTGATTCCCCTTTTTGCCGTGATGACCATGCAAAGTCTCAATCGGCAGAAGACGGAAACAACACGCCTCCTCATGGAAAAAGGGGAGGCCCTGATTCGTTCCTTCGAGGCGGGGGCGCGGACCGGCGCCGGGTTGCGGTGGGACGCCTGGCAGCTTCAGAAATTGCTCATCGAAACGGCCCAGCAGCCGGGCATTGACTACTTCATCATCACCGACACCGCCGGGACGATCCTGGCCGACAGCGACCCTTACCGGATCGGCGACTTCTACGGAACCGATCTCGATCTCAAAGATCTTGCAACCACGAAAACTATCCAGTGGCGACAGGTCGCCAATACGGACGGCGCCGACACCTTTGAGGTTTACCGCCGCTTCGCCCCCACACCGGAACCTTTCACCGTCTGGGAGGGAAGAAAAAACCCTGCCGATTCTCCGGGATTTGTGATCTTTGTGGGCATGGACATGGGCCCTGTCCTTGCCGCCCGAAAAGCCGACGAGGAACATACAATCTGGATGGCCGTAGTGCTCATCAGCGTTGGTCTTTCGGGTGTTATCTCTCTCCTTCTGGCCCAGGGTTATAAGACGACCAAAAAATCCTTGTCCCGGGTTCAGGCATTCTCCGATCACCTCATGGAAAACATGCCCATGGGACTGGTCGTGATCAATCCCCATGGGAAGATCATCGCCTTCAACAAGACCGCTTCCGCCATTCTGGCGCTCCCCGTCAGCGAGGCCAGGGAGCGGACAGCCGCGGCAATCCTGCCGCCGACCTGCCTCGAAATAATCGGCAGCCTTGACGAAGGACAGGAATTTGTCGCCAAGGAAATGGACTGCCCCCTACGTAACGGACAGACGGTTCCCCTGGAGGTTATCGCCTCCCGGCTGCATGATCCCCGGGGAGAGATCCTCGGGGTCGTAATTCTCTTCCGGGACATTTCCAACCTCCAGGACCTGAAGGGGGAGATCGCCCGTACCCAGCACCTGGCCGCCCTCGGAAGCCTCGCCGCCGGCGTGGCCCATGAAATCCGCAATCCCCTCAGTTCTATCAAGGGCTTTGCCACCTACTTCAAGGAAAGATACCGGGAAGTAGCAGCGGACCTGGAAACTGCGGAAATTATGATCGGCGAGGTGGAACGGCTCAACCGGGTGATCGGACAGCTTCTGGAATTCGCCCGCCCGACGGCCCTGCATCTTGAAAGGGGCTCCCTGGCCGCCCTTGTCGAAGAGGTCCTGAAAATTGTCGCCGGGGAGAGGGAGGAAAAGAAAATTGAGATTCGGAAGGAACTGACGGCCCTGCCCGATATCTCCTTCGACAAAGACAAAATGAAGCAGGTCTTCCTCAATCTGTTTCTCAACGCCTTGGGGGCGATGGATAACGGAGGGGTCCTCACCATCAAGGCCCGTCCGATCGACAAACAATGGCTGGGTATCGAAATCATCGACACCGGGACCGGTATCGCGAAAGAAGACCTTGGACGCATCTTCGATCCCTATTTCACGACAAAACCATCGGGAACCGGCCTCGGCATGGCCATCGTCCAGAAAATCCTGACGGCCCATCATGGGGAAATAAAGCTGGAAAGCGAACCGGGGCAGGGAACGCGGGCGATGATCCTGCTGCCGTCCGGAACCGATGAAACACTCGCGACTGACAGCCGTCACAACGGGGGATGAAAATCAAAAAGTAACCCCATCCCCACCCCTCAACCCTCCCCTTGAAGGGGAGGGAGCTAAATGGTAATGAAAATTCCGTTGCCCACCCCGATCATCACCCGTGACGGGGAGGGAGAAAGGTATATTGTAAGGTGAAAACAAAACGCTCCATCCTCGTAGTGGACGACGACCGCGCCCACCGTACCATGCTGAGAACCCTGTTGTCCGGCTGGGGATATCTGATCCACGAGGCCGATGACGGCGAGACCGCCATCGCCGCCGTTCGCAACCAACCCTTTGACCTGATCCTCATGGATATCCGGATGCTCAAGGTTTCCGGACTGGAGGCCCTGGTCGAGATCAAGGCGTTCAATCCCGCCATTCCCGTGATGATCATGACGGCTTACACCTCCCTGGAAACGGCGGTAGAGGCCGTCAAGAAAGGGGCCTACGATTATCTGCCCAAACCCCTCGATTTTGATGAACTGCGTCTCAAGATGGAGCGGGCCATGGAACACCGGCAGCTCAAAGAGGAAAACGTCCTGCTGAAAGAAAGCCTGGGCAGCCGCTTTGACCGCCGGAACCTTATCGGCAGCGCCCCCGTTATGGTGAGGCTCCTCGATACGGTCGCCCAGGTCGCCCCTTCGGAGGCAACGGTCCTCATTGCCGGAGAATCGGGAACGGGGAAGGAAATGATCGCCGGGGCCATCCATTTCAACAGCCGGCGCCGGGAGGGGCCGTTTGTAAAGATCAACTGCGCTGCCATCACGGAAACCCTCTTGGAATCGGAACTCTTCGGCCATGAGAAAGGGTCCTTCACCGGGGCGGACCGGCGCAAGGAAGGAAAGTTCCGCCAGGCCGACGGCGGGACGATCTTTCTCGACGAGGTCAGCGAAATGTCCCTGGCCATGCAGGTAAAACTCCTGCGGGTCCTCCAGGAAAGGGAAATAACCCGAGTGGGTGGGAATGAAGTAATCAAGGTGGATGTCCGGGTCATCGCCGCCACCAACCGCGACCTGGCCGAGGAAATCGGCGCCGGCCGTTTCCGGGAAGATCTCTTTTATCGGTTGAATGTCGTTACCCTCCTGGCACCGCCCCTGCGGAAACGTGCGGAGGACATCCCCATCCTGGCCCAGCATTTTCTTACCCATTTCGCCCAGAAGAACCACAAGCACATCAAGGGCTTTTCTCCTCAGGCCATGGACCGCCTCCGCCATTATCCCTGGCCGGGAAACGTCCGTGAATTGATGAACGCCGTCGAGCGCGGCGTGGTATTGTCCCGTTCGGACTATCTGGAGGAAACGGAACTTTCCCTGATTATGGCAACCGGACCGGTTGACACCTCGGAGGACGATTCATCCCGAAGCGAAAAACGGTCCTCTTCCCTCGACGAAGTTGAAAAAGATGCCATTATCAGCACCCTTGAAGACGCCGGGGGCAACAAAAGCGAGGCTGCCCGGCGTCTTGGCGTCACCCGCCGCACCCTCCATCTTAAACTCAAGAAATACGGCCTTATGGAATGAAGGGGTGAACGGCGTGAGGAACGAGCATCCAGTGGACTAATTACACCTTACCTCTTCGCAGTCGCCAGCGCTGCACCGAAAAAGACAAATATTGCACCACCTGCCTTGTTTAATGTACGCCCCCCTCTTTCAGAATTAAACCAGGTTTTAGCATGCCGGGCGGCCACGGCATAAATGCTATGAATAACAACAACTAAAGAGCTATACGTTAAGACCAAAACGGTGAACTGCATGGTGTAATTCATTGTTTGATCAATAAATTGCGGAAAAATTGAAAGAAAAAAGAAAATTGCTTTCGGGTTTGTTAGTTGTAACGAAATTCTGAACCGCCCCGGTATTGCCGGAGACTTCAATCTGTGAGAGGATGGAGTCATGAAGAAGCAAAACAAGTATTCTCCGGAAGTCAGAGAGGGGGCGGTTCGGATGGTGTTCGATCATGGGCATGAGTATGACTCCCAGTGGTCGGCTATCGCATCGATTTCGTCCAAGATTGGCTGCACTACTGAGACCCTGCGCCGGTGGGTTCGCCGGACCGAGATCGACAGAGGCCAGCGAGGCGGCCTGACGAGCGATGAGCGAGCCCGGTTCAAAGAACTGGAGCGAGAAAACCGTGAGCTAAGGCGGGTGAACGAGATTCTCCGCAAGGCGTCAGCTTTTTTTGCCCAGACGGAGCTCGACCGTCGACGGAAGTGATGGTGTCGTTTATCGACGAACATCAAGGGGTCTACGGGGTTGAGCCGATCTGCAGGGTCTTGCCGATCGCCCCATCGACCTACTACGAACAGAAGGCGTGCCTGGCCGACCCATTGCGGTTATCTGAGCGAGCCTGTCGTGACGCTGTTTTGCGTCAGGAGATCAGGCGTGTTTGGGAGGCCAATCGCCGAGTGTACGGTACTCGCAAGGTCTGGCGCCAGCTTCGTCGTGAGGGCATTGATGTTGCCCGTTGCACGGTTGAGCGCCTGATGCGTGAGATGGGCCGGCAGGGGGTCGTCCGTGGCCGCACACCACGCACAACGATTCCGGACAAGGCGTCACCGCGGCCAGCGGACCTGGTTGATCGCAAATTCACCGCCGACGGACCGAACCGATTGTGGGTAGTAGACCTGACCTCCGTGGCGACCTGGATCGGTTTTGTGTACGTGGCCTTCATCATCGACGTTTTTTCGCGCAAGATCGTGGGCTGGCGGGTATCACGTTCGTTACGTAGCGATCTGGCTCTGGATGCCTTAGAGCAGGCCCTGTACTCCCGTCGTCACACCGGTCTCCATCACAGTGACCGGGGCGTTCAGTACGTTTCAATCCGCTACACCGAGCGCCTCGCAGAGGCTGGTATCGAACCTTCGGTAGGTAGCGTTGGGGATTCCTATGACAATGCACTTGCCGAGTCGGTAATAGGACTGTATAAGACTGAGGTGATCTATCGTCTCGGGCCTTGGCGCAGCTGTGAGCACGTCGAGTTCGAGACCCTTGACTGGGTGGATTGGTTCAACAACCGGCGGTTACTCGAACCGATCGGCAACATCCCCCCGGCCGAGTTCGAAGAGATCTACTATCAGAGTCAGAAAACTCCGGCCATGGTGGTCGGACTCAACTAACAAAGCCTCCGGAAAAGTCGGGGCGGTTCAGTATTTTAAAAACTCCCTTCCCCGATATCTGCCGGGGATGGTCGGGGTACATAGATATTACAATCGTCGATTGACTCCATGCATACTTGATCCTCCTTGACCCGGATGGCGGACCGTGTTAGTTTTTCTTGGAAGGAATCAATTTGAAACTCGGGAAAGTAATCTCAGCGTGAAAATTTTAGTCTGCGTCAAACAGATCCTCGCTCCGGAGCTTGCGGAATTGTCCGGCCGGCCTGAAATCAAGGCCGGGGATGAGGACCCTTTCCCCCTCACGATGCCATCGCCCGACGACAACTGCTACCGGTTTAATCCTTTCGATGAATACGCCGTCGAGGAGGCCCTGCGCATTCGGGATTCTCTTCCGGACGTAACGGTTGACGCCCTATCCCTGGGACCGGAACGCTGCCGGCGGGTGTTGCTGAGGGCGCTGGAGATGGGGGCTAACAATGCGACCCTCCTGCACCTCGATCACCCCGCGCCCCTCACGCCTTTTGAAACCGCGTCGATCCTCGCCGCCTACCTCCGGGACAAAGCTTACGATCTGATCCTCACCGGCGTCATGGCCGAAGACGGCATGCATGGACAGACGGGGCAGCTTATCGCCGCGCTGCTGGATATGCCCTGTGCCACCGCCGTTATCAGCGAGCGCCTCCTGTCTTCCCGGGGGCCGGTCTATGTCGAACGGGAGGAAGACGGGGGAGAAAGAACCGCCTATAAAATTGATCTTCCCGCCGTCCTGACCATCCAATCGGGCATCAACCGCCCCCGCTACCCTGCCCTGTCCCATGTCCTGCGAGCCCGGACGCAGGAGATCGCAACCCTGGATGCGGCCCCTCTCCTCCCCGCCGCCAGGGAGCGCATCCAGGGTGTTTCCCGAATCGAAAGTTCCACAACCTGCACCTTCCTCGCGGGCACTCCTGCCGAAAAGGCCGGGCAGTTTCTCGATTTCTGCCGGCAGAAGGGATTTATTGGCCATTGAAAGCGGGCATAGTCGTCATCGCGGAGATATCAACGGACGGATTGACAACCGCCTGCCGGGAAATAATATCCTTTGCCGGAGGCCTGGCGGAGGCCGCCGGAGAAGACATGCTGGTAATGGTTCCCGGCCATTTCCCGGATATAAACCAACAACCATGCCGCGGCGTGGGCACCACAAAACATGAAGATCCTCCCTCTGGCAACGGGGGATTGGGGATATTTTTACATAAAGAGGCCGAGGAGATCGCTGCGGCGGCCGGATGCGACGTGGCCGTTCTGGCCGGCGATCACTTGGCTTCCTATAGCGCCGAGGCATGGATGGCCGCCCTGTCCCCCGTCTGCCGGAAGATAAATCCCCGTTTCATCTGCATTCCCCATACCTCCCGGGGCTGGGACTATGGACCGGGCTTGGCTATCCGCTTGGAGGCGTCCCTGATCGGCGCCGTTGAGGGCTTTCGTCGGCAAGGAGGGAACTTCTTCTTTAAACGCTCCTTCCTAAAGGGGCAATGGCAAATGGAAATCCTCCCCGAAACGTGGCCCGCCGTCCTGACCGTCCTGCCGAAAGCCAAGGGAACGGAAGGAGCAGCGTCGCTTGCCGCAGCAAGATCAGCGGGTAACAGGGGGGACCGTCCACCCCGCATTTCTTTCCTCTCCGTACCGGCCAAAGATCTCCGGACCAAACCGCTGGGCCGATTGTCATCCCCGGAGACGGCGTATGATTTTTCCGAGGCCGAGGTAATTGTCGCCGCCGGCAAGGGAATCGGGGCCGTAGAGAATTTAGACCTGATCAAACGTCTGGCCGGTGTTTTTCCCAAATCGGCCGTCGGTTGCTCCCGGGCCGTCTGCGATCTAGGCTGGATGGAATACCGGCGTCAGATCGGCATGACCGGACGGACCGTCGCCCCTCCCCTTTACATCGCCTGCGGCATCTCGGGGGCCATGCCCCACCTGGCGGGGATGCGGAATTCCCGTTGCATCATCGCCGTCAATCGGGACAAAAACGCCGCCATATTCCAGATCGCCCACCTGGGCGTCGTGGAGGATCTCTTGACCTTCATCCCCACCGTTCTGGAGCAGCCAGGCAACAAGAAGCAGGAAAACGGTAATGGTTAATCCAAAAGACATAGAAATATTTCATAGTTTCATCAGCGCGGACCGGCAGGAGCAAGCGGCGAAGGACACGCCGGGGGACATATTCCTGCGGGTCGGTCGCTATTTTTTAGGGACCCCCTATGAAGAAAAGACCCTGGACGCTTCCGGGCCGGAGAGCCTTATTATAAATCTCCGCGCCTTCGATTGTTTTACCCTGGTGGAAAATTGCTGCGCCCTGGCGATCATGCGCCACTCCGGGAACGACCGTTTCACCGACTATGCGGCCATCCTCCAATCCCTGCGTTACCGGGACGGCGTGATTGCCGGTTATCCTTCGCGGCTCCATTATTTCTCCGACTGGCTCCAGAGCAACGAAGAAGGGGGGATGATCCGGGATATGACCCAGGCGTTGGGGGGAAGATCATACCGGAAAGTCCTGAATTTTATGACGACTCATCCTCAGTTCTATCCCCACCTCCAGCCCCCCCCCGCCTGCCGGCAAATGATCGCCATCGAAAGACGGCTATCCGAGGCCTCCCGGCATTTCCTGCCGAAAGGAAAGCTCAGCCGCCGGGAAGAAGGAATCGAGGCCGGGGACATCCTAGCCATTACAACCGATCAGAAAGGCCTCGATGTATGTCATGTCGGGATCGCCGCCCGGCGGAAAGGAAAGCTCCACTTGCTTCACGCCTCTCAACAAGCGGGGCAGGTGGTTATTTCTACGGAGACGCTTGGTGATTATCTGCATCATTCCCCACGCCGCACCGGCATAATGGCGGCGCGTCTTGCTTTCCCCACCGAAATACCTAATTAAATTAAATGTTTTCATTTCTGATCCGGGAATTATCCATTAAACGATAAAATATCTTGACATGGATCAAAAAGTTCTGTATCCAATTACTGACCATCGGTCAGTAATTGACCATTGTCCAATTCCTGGTTAAAAGTCAACGATATAGAGGTGATTTCCGGTGGGACTTGAAGAGCGAAGAAAAAGAGAAAAAGAAAATAGGAAGAATGCGATCCTCAAAGCGGCCCGGAAGCTTTTTTTCGATAAGGGCTTCAAGAATGTCACCGTGGAAAGCATTGCCAAAAAGGCGGAACTGAGCAAAGGTTCGGTCTATCTATATTTCAAGAGTAAGGAAGACATCTACACCCAGATCCTGCTCAGCGACAATGAAAAATTCTACAAAACCATGGCCGGCCTTATGAAGGAGGGGCAGAATCCTTCCGAGATGCTTATGGGTTTTGCCAATGCCTATGCAAACTACTTTCTCAATGACCGTGAGCTCTTCCGGATCCTGATGAACTACATGCTCAATACCGATCATATGAATCTTCCTGAGGAAATCGACCATCTCATCGTGAAAGCCACCAATAAGACAATTGATATCATAGAAGAAATATTCACGATGGGCATCCGTTCAGGCGAGTTTCCACCGTATATCGATCTTCGCCAGAAGCGTAACGCCGTCTGGGGTCTCCTCAACGGGACCATTTCTCTGCATCTGTTTACGGGTACCGAGGAAAGGCGTGAGGAGCGGATCCGATCCACGATCCAGACCGGTTTGAACACCTTTCTCCGGGGCATGAGGACACCGTCGGGAAATGGCCAATGATCGGGAAGCCTTTTTGGCTGACAACTCTTTTTGAAGTAAAACGATAACAAGACAAAGCGCAGGAGAAACATGCCTTTCCCCCCCAAGCCTTTTCTGATGTGTTTCTCCGGGCGAAAAGATTTATACTTGATCGGAAGAGGCGAAATGAAAATTAGGAGGAGGTTGCTATGAGTAACGGATTGGTGAGCTTGAGGGATCAGCAGTTTATCCTTTTTGAACAGATCGGCATCGAGAAGCTTTTCGAGAAAGAGCAATATGCCGATTACTCGAAGGATGTCGTGCTGATGATGCAGAACGAGGCGGAGAAGATGGCGGTAAATGTACTATTGCCCGCCTATGCCGAAGGCGACAAGGAGGCTTGTCATCTGGATAAGGACGGTCAGGTACGGGTCCCCAAGTGCTTCCACGATGTTTTCAAGAAGTATTGTGCGGGCGGCTGGATTGCCCCGATGAAATCTCCGGAGGTCGGCGGCCAGGGGACCCCCATCGTTGTCTCCACCGCTTGCACGGAATTGTTTTCGGCGGCCAATGTTGCCTTTCTGCTTTACGCAGGCCTGACTCTCGGCGCCGGTGGTTTGGTCGAACATCACGGCACGGAAGAACTGAAGAACAAGTACATGTACAAACTGTTTGCCGGGGAATGGGGCGGGACGATGTGTCTTACCGAACCCGGCGCGGGGAGCGACGTCGGCGCCCTGAAAACCACGGCGAAGCGCCTTCCCGACGGCAAGTTCCTGATCACCGGGACCAAGTGTTTCATCTCTTCGGGGGATCAGGATCTGACCCCGAACATCATTCATCCGGTCCTCGCCCGGATCGAGGGCGATCCTCCCGGAACCGGCGGCATCTCCATCTTTATCGTTCCCAAATATCGGGTCAATGAAGACGGCAGCCTCGGGGCAAACAACGATGTTAAGACTGGGAACGTCGAGCACAAGATGGGCATCAGGGGCTCCGCGACGTGTACATTGAACTTCGGCGACGAGGGCAAGTGCATCGGCGAACTCCTCGGCAATGAACGTCAAGGCATGCGGATCATGTTCCAATTGATGAACGAGGCGCGCCTGGAAGTGGGCATACAGGGTTTGGGGCACGCATCTGCGGCCCTCGAGCACGCCGTTCAGTACGCCAAGGAAAGAATTCAGAGCACCCCGGTCTGGGAGATGAAGAACCCCGAGGCCAAGGCCGTCCCCATCATCATGCACCCCGACGTCCGCCGGGATCTCCTCTGGATGAAGGCCTATGTGGAAGGACTCCGGGCCTTGAATTACTTCACCGCCTACTCCCTCGACATGGCCAAGGTCGGCGACACCCCCGAGGAGCGGGCCAAATACCAGGGATTCGCCGAATTACTGACCCCGGTCTGCAAGGCCTACTCCTCCGACATGGCCTGCCTGGTCACCTCCAAGGCCGTCGATGTCTACGGCGGCTATGGCTACTGCCAGGAATATCCCGTGGAGCAGTACATGCGGGACGCCAAGATCGCCTGTCTGTATGAAGGGACCAACGGCATTCAGTCTCTCGACCTCGTGGGCCGCAAACTGGGCATGAACAAGGGCATGAACACCATGAACATGATGGGAGAGGTCAGCAACACCATCAACAAAGTAAAAAACATTGACGATCTCCGGATGTACGGCGCCAAGCTCGAAGAGGCATACAATGCCGTCGTCGATCTGACCATAACCTTCGCCGCCCTGGGGAAGAGCTCCAGTTTCCTGATTCCCATTCTCAACGCCTCGCCCTATCTTGACCTCTTCGGAGATATGCTCCTCGGTCATTTCCTGTTCCAGGGCGCCGCCATTGCCAAAGAAAAGCTGGATGCGATTTTCGCAGCCAAGGGAGCGGATTCGATCGGAAAGAAACGGGCCCTCGTCCATACGGATCAGGATGTGGCCTTCTACGAGGGGAAGATTGCCTCGGCAAAGTTCTTCGCCGTCGAAGTCCTTTCTTCGGTCAAAGCCAAATGCGAAGCCATCAAGATAGGAGATAAGACGCCGATTGAAATGGCCATCGAGTCTTTTCCGTCATAAAGTTAAAATATAGAGGAGAAAACTATGTCCTACGAAATTAAAAAAGCGGCAGTATTAGGCGCGGGCGTCATGGGGGCCACGATCGCGGCCCACCTGACCAATGCGGGAATCGAATGCTACCTGATGGATATCATTCCCTTTGAATTGACGGAAGCGGATAAGGCGAAGGGATTGACGGAAAAGAGTCCGGCCTGGCGGAACCGTTTTG
>Ga0247842_10001205_pt1 | contig 44779 bp, 43 predicted proteins | sample LaCruzMarch2015__3_FD_192411 | JGI IMG/M metagenome (GOLD analysis project Ga0247842, IMG submission 192411) | Freshwater microbial communities from meromictic Lake La Cruz, Castile-La Mancha, Spain - LaCruzMarch2015_19m | ecosystem: Environmental > Aquatic > Freshwater > Lake | place: Spain...
GGGGGGGGGCCCCCATCCGCGCCCCCCCCGAGGGAGGGGGGGGGGGGGGGGGGGGGGGGGTAAGTATACCTCCCGCTCGGGATACCCCGCAGTCCCGCGGAGCAACCATCGGCAGGCCGCCGCGCGACGGGGTTGTCGCGGCGCGTTGTCCTTCGCCGGGCGCGGCGACTCGCCTCCGCGTCCCGGCGGGAGAACGTCGCCCGCGGCGCCCCATCGACACCCTTACAGGTGGACCGGTTGGTCGCCGACGGTCGCAGCGGTCTTCCCCAGCGACCGCATCCTATCATTGGGGACGACGTCCTCGACAGGCCAACTCCGGCCGGCGCCCAGAGCCGCCCGCGGCGCGGCGCTCGTGCAGGCGCCCGCCCGCGCGCATCCCTGGGTCCAAACGGCCACGCCCGAGCGCGCGCCCAGGTACAGGACGACATGACCATCCCCGTCGATCAGGCGCCGGTGAGCCACGAATGGGGCGCCCGGCGGGCGCGCCAGCGGCCGCGGCGGCCGCCGCGCGTTTGATATCGCATAACAAGAATGTGATACTGGCGGCATGCCAATGTCGGATCAGCCGCCGCCGTGGCGCATCGCCTTCTACAAGGATGACCGCGGACGGAGCCTGATCGCCCACTACCTGAACGCGCTCCCCGTCGCAGAGCAGGCTGCCGCCGAGGAAGCCTTTCGCTTGCTCCGGGAATTCGGCGTCTCATTGGGAATGCCTCACGCCAGGCACGTCAGCGGCAGATTGTGGGACGCGGAGGCGCCCCTACAGGAGTCGGCTCTCGTAGAGCGTCGCTTGACTGAAGTGCCGACTGGAGGGATCGATGATGGATGAGCGATTTGCGCCACTCGAAGAATGGGAAGCCGAACGACTGCTGGATCCTGGATTCGTCACGGCGTTGGCTGCGCGCGAGCCGGCCTACCAGGTAGCCCGCCTGCGCATCCTGCGCGGCTTGACGCAAAAACAGCTCGCCGAGCTGGTAGGCACCAGGCAATCGAGCATCGCCCGTCTTGAGCGCGGCGTCACGCCGCCGAGCCTCTCCTTCCTCAGCAAGGTCGCCGCGGCGCTCGGGGCGCGTGTCGAGGTGCGTTTGTCATCCGTGGATCAAGCGGCATCGACACAGGCATGAGCCGTAGCTGAGGTTGCGCCGTGCCAGACGATGCCGCCCAGATCCACGCCGCGCACGTGGACTTCGTGCGGCGCGGCCGCCGCGGCCGGCCGCTGCCCGCCGAGCCTCGGCCTCGAGGCCGAGGGACCGCTCCTCGCGGTCGTCACAGGTTGCCGTGAACCAGCCCATCCACCATTCCTTGACTGTCGGATCGCGCACGGCCGTTCGCAGGCTCGGTTGCCGGGGGGAAGATAAGGATTCGCCGGCACATGACCATCCCCGTCACTCAGGCGCCGGAGAGCCACGAATGGGGCTCCCGCCGGGCGCCCAGCCGGCGGCGCTCCCCGCGGGCAGCCCTCCGCGGCGGCGACGCTGACCCTGTGGAGAAGGCCGCCTCCTCGACCTTCTCGTCGTGCCCGGCCGTCCGCAGGCCCGCGGCTGCCGGGGGAAGAGAGGGAAGGCCGCTTCCTGAGGGAAGGACAGCCTTCCCGCCCTGCACCTTCAGCGGCCGCGGGTCGCTGGCCCGCGCGCCTCGTCGCGCGCTTCCGGCGGCGCGGCTCCGGCGGCCGCGGCCTGGTCTTCCGTGAGGCGCAGCCGCGGAAGGCCGTGGTCGCCGCCCCCGGCATAGTCACTGCGCGAGCGTATGCCGTTGGCGGTACTTCCAACGGTATCGTTGGGAGTACCGCCAACGGATCCGGCCATCTTCGACTATGCCCCCGCCGGCGGGCCACGTGCGCGGAGCGCGAACCTCGACGCTGACGCCGCCGTCTCGTCGCGCCTCAGGAGGCGGCGGCTCCGCCGCTCTCTGCTCTACCGGCCGCGGGCGGCGAAGCCGCCAGGGAAGCCGAGGGGGAAGCGCCTCTCGTTCAAGCCACCGGTCCCTCGCCGGGCGCGCCCGGCGGGCGCGCCCGGCGAGCGCGGCGGCCGCGGCGCGCGCGCCCGGCGAGCGCGGCGGCCGCGGCGCGCGAAGTCCACGGCCGCGGCGGCTCCGGCGGACGGGCGCGTGCCGGCCGGCGCGCGCGGCGCGCCATGTCCGCCTGCTCGCGGCCGTCGATCCGGAGGCTGAACGCGCGACCGGACGGAAGGGGATGGTCACGCCTCGCGAGTGTGCTTCGTCGATCAGTCCGCTGCGGCGACGAACGTGTCGATCTCCGCCAGCAGCTGGTCGCGGCGTGGGGCGGGCAGCCACGAGGCCGTGATCGAGTTGCGCGCCAGGGCGACGATGCCGTCGCGATCGAGGCCGAGGGCGCGCTGCACGGCGGCGTAGTTGGCCGCCAGATAGCCGTCGAAGTACGCCGGGTCGTCGGAGTTGACGGTGACGCGCAGCCCGGCGTCGAGCAGCCGCTTGAGCGGGTGCCGCGCAAGGTCCGGCGTGACCTGCAGCTCGAGGTTGCTGAGCGGGCACATGGTCAGCGGCGTCTGCTCGCCGGCGAGTCGCTCGACGAGGGCGGGGTCGTCGATGGCGCGCACGCCGTGGTCGATGCGCGTTACCTTGAGCAGGTCGAGGGCCTCGATGATGTACTCGGCGGGGCCCTCCTCGCCGGCGTGGGCGACGGTGACAAAGCCGGCCTCGCGGGCCACGCGAAAGACGTCCTCGAAGTCGCGCGGCGGATGGCCGACCTCGGCGGAGTCCAGCCCCACGCCGGCGATCACGTGGCGGTAGGGCCGCGCCGTCTCGAGCGTGACCATGGCGCTCGCGGGGCTCTGGTCGCGCAGAAGACACATGATGAGGCGCGAGCTGACGCCGAGCTCTTGCTCGGCGTCCACGAGCGCGCGCCGGATGCCCTCGACGACCACGGCGAAGGGCACGCCACGCGGCGTGTGGCTCTGCGGGTCGAAGAAGACCTCGACGTGCCGCGCGCCGTCGGCGTGGACGCGGCGCAGGTAGGCGGCGGTGAGCTCGTAGAAGTCCCGTTCCGTGACCAGCACCTCGACGCCGGCGTAGTAGAGGTTCAGGAAGTGTTGCAGGTCGTTGAAGTGGTAGGCGGCGCGGCACTCCTCAGCGGAGGCGCAGGTCAGCGCGACGCCGTTGCGCCTGCCGAGCTCCAGCAGCATCTCGGGCTCGAGCGTGCCCTCGATGTGTACGTGGAGCTCCGCTTTGGGGATGCCGCGGATGAACGCGTCCATGGTGTGGTCGTCGGGCACGGCTGCCTCCTGTGTCACGGTTGAGGAGCTTCTACCCATCCGCGGTTCCGTCGTCACCCGGTGATACTCTGGGAACGACGCGGAGCGGAGGATCATGGGGGATGACGATCGGGAGGAGACGGTGACGCGGGGCACGGCGCCGCGCGGAGGATCATGGGGGTTGACGGTCGGGAGGAGAAAGTGATGCGGGGAGCGGCGCCGCGCGAGACGGCGCCGCTCCTGGCGGCTGCGGCCCTGGCGCTGTCGCTCGTCGTTGTGCTGCTCGCCGGCTGCGGGTCTGCGGCGACGACCGGCGGGCCGGGCGCGGAACCCTCGGGCGGCCCCGCGGCGACGGGCGCGGCGACGGAGGCGCCGTCGGCGCAGCCGACGGCCGAACCGTCGCCGGCGCGCACGCCGATGACGCCCCGGCCCACGCCGACGGGCACGGCGCCCAGCCCGACTCCGTCGGGCGCGAGCGCGCCGGGCACGGGCACGACGGGCGGCGCCGGCAAGGGCGCCTCCGGCGCCTCCCCCGGCGCCACCACGGTGGTCTTCGTCGATGTAGGGCAGGGCGACGCCACGGTCATCCGCTCGGGCTCCTGGACGGGCCTCATCGACGGCGGCCCCGCGGGTGCTGAGCCGGCCATCGAGGCGGCGCTGGCCAAGCTCGGCGTGCGCCGCCTGAGCGCCGTCGTCGTCTCGCACGTGCACGCCGACCACACGGGCGGGCTCACGCGCCTCGTCGGCGAGTGGCGCCCGCGCAAGGCCTACGTGGCAGGCGCGCCCACCGCGGCTCTGGCCGGCGCCCTCCGCGGCGCCGGGACCGCCGTCGTCCAGGTCCGGCGCGGGGACGGGCTGAAGTTCGGCGCGGCGCGCGCCGAGGTGCTCAGCCCGGCCGGCCTCTCCGGCGACCCCAACAGCGACAGCGTCGTGCTGCGCCTCGACGCCGCCGGCAGGAGCTTCCTCTTCACCGGCGACTGCACGGGGCCCAACGAGGCTGCGGTGGGGAGAATCTGCGCCCGCGGCCCTCCCATCGACGTGATCAAGGTCGCGCACCACGGTTCGAGGTACTCCACCTCCTCCGCATTCCTCGCGGAGACGCGTCCGGGAGTCGCCGTGATCTGCGTCGGGCCTAACTCGTACGGGCACCCCACGCCGGCGACCGTCGGGCGCCTTCTCGCCGCCGGTTCCCGCGTCTACACCACCTGGAAGAACGGCGGCGTCACGTTCACGGTGTCGGCGGCGGGGGCGATGAGCGTCTCGTTCGGGCGCTCGTCGCAGCCGGTGAAGAAGGCGACGGCGGCGGGCGGCTCGGCGGAGAGTGGCGGCGGCGCGGCCGCGGGGACCGGCGCGGCGGCCGCGTCCTCCGGAGCTTCTGGCGGCGCGATCGTGTACGTCACCAAGACCGGCGAGTGCTATCACGCGGGCGGCTGCCGGTACCTCTCCGGCAGCCGCATCCCGATCGCCCTGAAAGACGCGCGCGGCGCGTACCGGCCGTGCAGCGTCTGCGACCCGCCTATCTGACGCCGCCCTGAGCCGGCCGGCCCGCCGGCGACCGCCCTCAGTCGCAGTCCGGGACGAAGCGCGCGACGTCGGGCTCGGGGAGGTGCTCCCAGGCGCCGTGGACGCCTTCGTGCGCGGCGCCGAGCTCCACGTGGAGCATGGCGATGCCGAAATCGATGGGCGCCGTCCAGTAGGTCTTCCCGGCGCTGCCCATCACCAGCGCGCCGTCCTGGAGGCGGAACCGCCAGGGCTGCTTGTTGGCGCCCGACGGCGCCACGCGGGCAGCCTCGACGGCCGCGACCGCCCAGGCCGGCCACGCCGCGTCCGCCGGCCCCCCGAAGCCGGCCCTACCGAAGCCGCGCGTGAGGCCTGGGGCGATCTCCTCGACCTGGCGACGGGCGGCGGAGCGCACGGCCTTGCTCATCATGCGCTCCACGAGCTGCTTGCGCTCGACGGGATGGCCCACTGGGGTGACGGCGACGACGTGCTCGCCGCGCTGCAGCTTGACCAGGCTCGCGGCGGTCGCGCGGTCGAACATCCCCGCGACCCAGCAGGCGCCGAGCCCGAGGCGGGTGGCCTCGAGGATGAAGGCCTCGCCGACGTAGCCGACCTTGATCTCGCCGCCTTTCGGCGCGATGAAGGCGGCCGTCCACGGGGCGCCCTCGACGCGCCCGTAGGCGCCGCCGAAGCGGTCGAGGAGGCCGGTGAACACGCCGCCGTCGCCCTCCACCAGTTCGGCGCGGGCGCCGGGCGCGAGCTGAAAGCGGTCGCAGAAGGCGCGCAGCGCGTCGAGCGCCGCGGGGGCGACCTTGCGGTCGCTGTAGCGGCGCCGCGAGCGGCGCGCGGCGATGGCGTCGTACCAGGCGGGGTCGAGGGCCGGCCGCCGGCCTGCGGCCGAGCCGGCCTCCTCCGCCTGCGTGGCCGCCGGGGCGTCCACGCCGGCGCTCGTGCGATCTCTTCGCCGGCGTGCGGCCCCGGCCCCATGTCCCACACCGAGTCGACCGTGATGCGCACCACGTACTGCATCGGCGGCAAGTGAAGCTGCTCGCTGACCGCCTTGAGCTTCTCGTTCACCTGATCGAACACCTCGCCGTGGTCGATGAGCTCGGCGCGGCCCTTGACCTGCATGGCCACCTTGCGCTCGGGATCGTGGATGCCGACCGCCACTCTGGGGTCGTGCTCGATGTTCTCGCGGGTCTTGTGGCAGAACATGTCGGCGAAGTACAGGTGCTCGTCGTCGAGCAGGGCGCCGCTGCCCTTGATGGACACGTTGGGCATGCCGTCCGGCCCGACGGTGGCCACCCAGACGTTGTGGCCGCCGGCGAGCAGGTCGTGCAGGTCTTGCGGGATGCTGGTCATGAGAGATCCTCCTGTCGGTCGTTCTTGCACAAACTACCCATCGCGCGCGGCGTGGCAACGTTGGCCACGAGACGCGTGGTCGGGTAGCCTCCTGCTGAGGTTGGCGCTCACGACGGTCCTCCTCGCGGGCGCCGACGTCCGGGCCGCCGATCCCGCGGGCCGCCGGTTTCGAGGGCCTTCTGCGGCGCGGCCAAGCCCTCGACGGGCGGCAGGTCGTGGCCGCTCGCCGACGAGGGCGTGGCGCGCAAGGCGGATGCGCTCCTGGAGTCGGTCCGCGAGCGCGGCGCCGAGATGGCCGGCGCCTTCACGGCGGCGGCTCCAGGGCCGCCGCGGATCCGGCCGCCCCCGCAGGCCGCGCATCGGCGGCGCCGGCGAGGCGCCGTTCGCCGCCTCCTCGATTCACGTACGCCTCCGCGCCTTTGTACAAAAGCTACGCGATTTGAGCGCCCTGCACGCGCACCCCTCCTCTCAGCGCGGCCGGCTTGAGGGACGGGGGCAGGGCGCTGCGCGAGCCTTCCGAGCCGCTGGCGCCCGGCCTCCGGGCCGCTCTGCAGCGGCGGCGACTGCGCGCAGACCGGCCTGGAGGCTTGATGTAAGCTCATCGTCCATCGTAAGCGCCGCGGGCGCGCGGGTGGGCGCCTGAGGAGGGTATCGATGCGCCGTGATCTTCCCCGAGCTGTACGCGGCCACAGCGCCGGGGCTGCCGGGCGGGACCTACGTCGGCCCGGGCGGCCGCGGCGAGGTGCGCGGGCGTCCCGCGGTGGCGCTCGCCGGCGCGGCGGCCCGCGCCCCGGAGCTTGCGGCGCGCCTGTGGACCGTCTCCGAGGAGCTCACCGGCGTCGTGTACCCGCGGCTCGACGCGGCCGCGGTGTAGGCGGCGGGGAGGCCTTGAGCCCCAGCAGCCGCCGCGCCTCGGCCGGCGTGGCGACGGGCCGGCCGAGCTCGCCCGCGAGCCGCACGACGCGCTCCACGAGCTGGGCGTTGCCCGTCGCCGGCTCGCCGCGGCGGTAGTAGATGTTGTCCTCGAGGCCGACGCGCACGTGCCCGCCCATCGGCAGGGCCATCATCGCCATCTGTAGCTGCGCGCGGCCGATGCCGATCACCGACCACGTCGCGTCGTCGGGGATCATGTCGATGGCGTGGGCCAGCGCCCGCGCCGTGGCGGGCATGCCGAACCTGCTGCCGAAGAGGAGCTGGAAGTGCAGCGGCGCCGGGATCAGCCCCTGCTCGTGGTAGCGCAGCGCCGTGACGATCATGCCCGTGTCGAAGCACTCGAGCTCGAGCTTGACGCCGTGCGCGCGGGCCGCGGCGGCCGCGGCGTCCAGGAAGTCACTGTCGTTGAGAAAGACGCCGGCTTCGGTGTTGATGGAGCCGGCGTCGAACGACGCCATCTCCGGCCGCAGGGCGAGCGGCGCCAGGCGTTCCTCGATGCTGAGGTTGCGCCCTGGGATGCCGCTCGTGGTGAGGCACAGGATGGCGTCGGTCTCGGCGCGCAGCTTGTCGACGACTTCACCGAAGACCGTGACGTCCTGGGCGCCCAAGCCGGTCGCGGCGTCGCGTACGTGTACGTGTACGACGGCGGCTCCGGCCCTCCACGCCTCGATGCCCGAGCGCGCGATCTCGTCGGGCGTGATGGGGATGTGCGGCGTCTGCTGCTTGCTGATCCGCGAGCCGGTGAGCCCGACGGTGATGATGAGCGGCGTGTCTGCGGCCATGTCGGCGCCTCCCTTCCGTGAGGCCATCTACTCTAGACCATGCAGCCGCCGCAGGGCGCGGACGGCGGCCTTGCGAAGGGCTCGCGCCGGCGGCGGACGGCGGCCGCGCGGCGGCCGCGCGCAAGGCGCCGCGCGCCGGCGCGCCGCCGAGGGCTCAAGTCCGCGCGCTGTTGTCCCGATAGGAGACACGATGCGCGACGGTGTCGCGGCGGGTCCGGCGATCCCCGGAGGGGACGTGGTGAGAGGATGACGGCAGCGCTGGAAGGGAATCTCGACTACATCCTGTTCGTGTATGGGCTCGGCTTCGTGCTGCTCGCCATCACGCTGCTCGGTCTGCGCGCCACGGTCACATCCCCGCTGCCGTGGAAGTGGCTCGGCCTCTCCGCCCTGTTCCTCGGCCTGAGCGCCTGGACCGACATGCTCACCGTCGCCGTCGGCCATCGCGGCGTGCTGGACGCGCTGCGCACCGCCCTCTTCGTCGTGGGGTGCGCCTTCCTCGTCGAGTTCGCGCGCGCCTGCTGGGCCGCGGCCGGTGGTGCGCGGGTCGGCCGCTGGATCATCATCGTGCTGCTCGTCCTGGCCGCGCTGGGCGGCTTCGCCGGGGTGCGCGGCCTGGACGCGACGGCCGGCTACTTCCTTGGCGTCCCCGGCGGGCTCTGGGCAGCCGCCGGCCTCTGGCGTTACCAGCGAGCGGGCGGCAGACACGGACGCCCGCTGCTCCTGGCAGCCGCGGGCATGGCCCTGTTCGTCGTCGCCGAATGCGTCGTGACCCTCAAGGCCCCCCTGCCGCCCGCCACCTGGATCAACCGGGAGGCTTTTCTCAGCGCCTTCGGCTTCCCGGTCCAGCTTCTGTGCATGGCTTTCGCCGTGCCGTTCGTCGTCGGCCTCTGGGTCCACTACCGGGCTCTGCTGCGGGAGGAGCATCCCGGGCTCGTGGACCGCCGCGGCGCCTCGTACGAGGTCGCCATGCTGGCGTCCCTCGCCGTGATCCTCGTGGCGGGGTTCTACGCCACGTCCTTCGTCGGCGACCGCTGGGACGCCGGCGCCCGCGCCGACCTTCTCGGTCGCGCCGCTCTCGCCGCTTCGGCCATCAATCCTGACAGGATCGAGAGTCAGACCGCGTCGCCCGCCGACGTGGGCACGCCCGACTACGAGCGGCTGCGCGAGCAACTGGCTCTCATGCAGGGTGTGAGCAAGGACATCCGCTGGTTCTACCTGATGGCGCTGGAGGGCGGCGACATCGTCTTCACCGCCGACGGCATCCCGCTCGACGACCCGGGGCACGCGGAGCCCGGCACAGTGTACGAGGAACCGCCGGCGGAGCTCGTTGAGGTCTTTGCCTCGGGCAACGACATGACCGTCGGGCCGTACACCGACGAGTACGGCGCGTTCGTCTCGGCCTTCGCGCCCATCCGCGACCTGGCGGACGGGCGCGTCGTGGGCGTGCTCGGGCTGGACGTCGATGCCGCCGACTGGGTGCATTCGCTGGCTCTGGCGCGCGCCGCGCCGATCCTCGTCACTTTGCTTCTGTGCCTCATCGTCATCGGCGCGTACGTCATGCGGGAGCGTCTGCGCCTCGCGGCTGTGACGATCTGGGAGAGCGCGAAGAGCTATCGCACGGTGCTGGAGACGATGCAGGACGGCTTCTACCGGGCCGACGAGAACGGCGACCTGCTGATGGTCAGCCCGTCGTTCGCGCGCATCTACGGCTTTCTCACCGCCGCACAGGCCGTGGGGACCAACATGGCGGACCGGTATGGGCAGCCCGATGACAGGGTCGCTTTCCTTGCGGCCTTGGCGGCCGGCGGTGGGGAGGTCGCGGACTACGAGCTGACGGGTAGGCGCGTGGACGGCAGGCTCATCCGCGTGTCGGCGACCAGCCATTGCTACCGCGACGCGACGGGGACCGCGCGCGGTGTCGAGGGCACGCTGCGCGACATCACGGAGCGCAAGCGCGCGGAAGAAGAGCTGCGCTTCACGAGGTTCGTCGTCGAGCAGGGCGGCGACATCGTGTTCTGGACGACCGCGGACGGCGTCTTCAAGTACGCGAATCGCATGGCCCGCGAGACGCTTGGCTACAGCCTCGACGAGTTGCGCACGATGACGATCACCGACATCGACCCGGACATACCCGAGGGCTGGCCGGCGCGCATGAGGGAGCTCGAGCTGGCTGGTTCGATCACGTTTGAGACACGCCACCGCACACGGGACGGGACCATCATCCCGATGGAGATCACGGCGATGTACCGCGAGTACGACGGCGACGCCTACAACGTCGCGTTCGCCCGCGACATCACTTCGCGCAAGAGGGCGGAGGCCGCCCTGCGCGAGAGCCGCGAGCGCCTCGATTTCGTGCTCAGGTCCGCTCAGGTGGGCGCCTGGGACTGGGACATCGCGGCGGGGGTCGCCACCTGGGACGAGACCATGGTCGCCCTCTACGGGATGGCGCCGGGTGTGCTCGAGGGGCCGTGGGAGTCGTTCGATGCGCACGTCCATCCGGACGACCTCAAGGCGCTCGCGGCCGCCATCGACGGCTGCGTCGAGACGGGCGCCCCGTATGAAGTGGAGTTCCGCGTGCTGCGCGCGGACGGCGCCGTCGCTTACGTCGCCGAGAGGGGCAGGGTCACGCGCGACGCCGCCGGCCGGGCTTTGCGCATGAGCGGGGTGACCTGGGACATCACCGAACGCAAGCGGGCGGAGGAGTCTCTGCACAAGGCCAAAGAGGTGACGGAGGCCGCCAACCGGGACCTCGCGCTCGCCGTCCGGCGCGCCAACCAGCTGGCGCTGGAGGCGGAGTCGGCGAGCTCGGCGAAGAGCGAGTTCCTCGCCAACATGAGCCACGAGATCCGCACGCCCATGAACGGCGTCATCGGCATGACCACGCTGCTGCTCGACACGGACCTGGACGCCGAGCAGCGCGACTACGCGTTCACCGTGCAGAACAGCGCCGAGGCGCTGCTCACGATCATCAACGACATCCTCGACTTCTCCAAGATCGAGGCCGGGAAGCTCGAGATGGAGACCCTGGACTTCGACCTGCGCAGCGCCGTGGAGGACACCTGCGACCTGCCGGCGCTCAACGCCCAGGGCAAGGGGCTGGAGCTCACCGCCTTGGTCGAGGCCGACGTCCCCTCGGCCCTGCGCGGCGACCCGGGGCGCCTGCGCCAGGTGCTCACCAACATGATCGGCAACGCCATCAAGTTCACCGACCGTGGCGAGGTGGCGGTGTCTGTGGGGCTCGTGGAGGAGAGGGAGACGGCGGCGACGCTGCGCTTCGAGGTGCGGGACACCGGGATAGGCATCCCGGCGGAGAAGGTCGAGATGCTGTTCGAGGCGTTCACGCAGGCCGACGCCTCCACCACCCGGCGCTTCGGCGGCACCGGGCTCGGCCTGACCATCAGCCGGCGCCTCGTCGAGCTCATGGGCGGCGAGATCGGCGTCCACAGCGAGCCGGGCGTCGGCTCGACCTTCTGGTTCACCGCCCGGTTCGCGAAACAGGATCCGGCGTCGCCGGCCGCCGGCGACGAGCGCCTCGAGCCACTCGACATCGCCGGGGTGCGCATCCTCGCCGTGGACGACAACGAGACCAACCGCAGAGTGATCGCCGGTATGCTCGAGGCTTGGCGCTGCCGGCACGCCGAGGTGGACGGGGCCGGGCCGGCGCTCGACGCCCTGCGCGCCGCGCTTGCCGAGGGAGACCCCTACCGCATCGTCATTCTTGACATGATGATGCCTGACACCGACGGTGAGACGCTCGGCGCGGCGATCAAGAGCGATCCCGCGCTCGCGGACAGCGAGCTCATCATGATGACCTCGATGGGCAGTCGCGGCGACGCGGGGCGTCTGGAGACGCTCGGCTTCGCCGCCTACCTCACCAAGCCGGTCAAGCAGTCGCAGGTGTTCGACTGCCTGATGGTGGTCCTCAACCGGCGCGCACGGCTTGACCCGCGGGTCACGCCGCGGATCATCACGCGGCACGCCCTTGCGGAGCGCGACAAGCGCCGCGTGCGCATCCTGCTGGCTGAAGACAACCCGATCAACCAGAGGGTCGCGCTGAAGACCCTCGAGAAGCTGGGCTACCAGGCCGAAGCGGTCGGCAACGGCGCGGAGGCTCTGGAGGCGCTGGCGAGCCGCCGCTACGACCTCGTCCTCATGGACGTGCAGATGCCCGAGATGGACGGCATGGAGGCTACGCGCCGCATCCGCGACCCGCGCTCCGCCGTGCGCGATCACAGCGTCCCCATCGTGGCCCTCACCGCGCACGCGATGAAGGAAGACCGCGACGCCTGCCTGGCCGCGGGCATGAACGACTACCTGTCCAAGCCGGTCAAGCCGGACGAGCTGACGGCCGTGCTCGCGCGCTGGACCGGGCGGCGCGCGGCGCCCGAGCCGGCCGTGGGGCTGACGCGCGGGGCGCGGGCCGCCGGGGCCGCGCCGGCCGCCGAAGCGCAGGCGGAGGTCGCGGAGACCGGCGCCGGCGAGCCGCCGGTGTTCGACGAAGCCGTCCTCCTCAACCTGCTCGGCGGGAATCGGGAGGCCGCCGCCGAGATCACCGCGGAGTTCCTCAAGGACGCCCCGCTGCAGGTCGCGGCGCTCCATGAGGCTCTGGCCGCCGGCGACGCGGCGCTCGCCAGGCGGCAGGCGCACACCCTCAAGGGCGCCTCGGCCAACGTTGGGGCCGAGGCCCTGCGGGCGGTGGCGCACGCCGCCGAGCTGGCCTGCGCGGATGGGCCCCCGCGGGAGGCCGCGGAGCTCACGGAGCGACTGGACGTGGAGCTCACGCGGCTGCATGATGAGCTGGCCGAGAACGGAGGGGCGCCATGAGGGTCCTGATCGCCGAAGACGATGTGACCTCGCGGCTGCTGCTGAAGCGCGTCCTCGAGAACTGGGGCTACGAGGTCACGGCGACCAGGAATGGCGCCGAGGCCTTGCAGGCGCTGCAGGCCGAGGATGCGCCGCGGCTCGCGATCCTGGACTGGATGATGCCCGTGATGGACGGCGTGGACGTGTGCCGCCGCGTCCGTGCCCGCGAGACGCTGCAGCCGCCGTACATCATCCTGCTCACGGCTCTCGAGGGCAAGAAGGGCGTGGTGACCGGCCTGGAGGCGGGCGCCGACGACTACGTCGGCAAGCCCTACGACCCGGACGAGCTGCACGCCCGTCTGAAGGTCGGCCGCCGTATGGTGGAGCTCAACGACCAGATGCTCAAGGCCAACGACGAACTGCTCAAGGCCAACGACCAGCTGCTCGAGGCCAACGACCAGCTGCTCGAGGCCAAGGCCGCGCTCGAGATCCTCGCCTGCACCGACACCCTCACCGGGGTGCTGAACCGCGGCGCCATCGTCAAGGAGCTTGAGCGGGAGCTCGAGCGCGCGGCGCGGGACGGCGGCCCGCTCGGCCTGGGGATGCTCGATATCGACCAGTTCAAGCGCGTCAACGACACCTACGGCCATGCCGTCGGCGACGCGGTGCTCTGCGAGGTCGTGCGCCGCGCCCTCGGCGTCATGCGGCCCTACGATACCCTTGGGCGCTTCGGCGGCGAGGAGTTCCTCGTGCTCGTACCCAGATCCGGCGAGGGAGAGTTGAGAGACGTGCTGGAGCGCATTCGCGAAGTGATCGGGTCCGCGCCGATCGCCGTGGGCGGGCGCGAGATTGCCGTGACCGTGAGCCTCGGTGGCGCGACGCGCGGAGGCGAGTCGGCCGACGGCCTCATCGCGCGCGCCGACGACGCGTTGTACACTGCCAAGGAGCAGGGTCGGGACAGGGTCGTATTGGCAGTGTCGGTGGAGGAGGAACCATGAGGATTCGATTGTGGACGCTCAGCGGCGCTGCCACCGTCGCGCTCGCGGCGCTGGCCGTGTGCGCCGGCGTCGTCGCCTTGGCGGGCGACCGGCCGGCCGGCGCCGCGCAGGCGCACGCCGGCGCGGCCAGTCTGAGCGCCGGCGTCTCGACGCACGCTCCGTGCGGCAACCCCATCTGGCTGAAGGCGCGCCTCAAGGACGGCGCGGGGCACGGCGTGAAGGGCGTCAAGGTCACGTTCTCGTTCAAGCTGACGTCGGGGGCCGTGCGCCGGCAGGCGACCACCGACGCGCAGGGGGCGGCGCGGGTGCAGATCACGCCGGCCCCAGACACGGCGCCTCAGGGCGTGAAGGTCAAGGTCAAGGCCAAGGCCGTCTACCGCGGCGCCACCCTGACGGCTGCCACCTGGTTCACGCCCAAATACACCTGAGGACCCTGAAGCCCGGCCGTGCGCCGGGCCTGATGCGCCGCCGCCGTCGAACCTGAGCGGTGATGCTCGAGCACTTCTTCCGCTTTCGCGAGAATGGTACGACCCTGGCCCGCGACACCGTGGCGGGGTTCACGACGTTCTTCGTCATGAGCTACGTCATCTTCGTGAACCCCGCCATCCTCAGCTTCGCCGGCGAGGCCGGGATGGAGGGCAAGGGCCTGCCCTACGCGGCCGCGCTCACCTCCACCTGCCTTGTCGCCGGCGTCATGACCCTGGTGATGGCCCTGTTCGGCCGCCGTGCCTACGCCCTGGCCCCCGGCATGGGCGTGAACGCCGCCGTCGCCTACCAGCTCGTGATGGGCCAGGGACTCACGATGGCCAACGCCATGGGCCTCGTCGTGCTCGAAGGCCTCGTCATCGTGCTGCTCGTGGTCACCGGCGTGCGCCAGGCAGTCTTCCACATCGTGCCGGCGCAGCTCAAGCAGGCGATCGTCGTGGGCATCGGCTTCTTCATCCTCTTCCTCGGTCTGGTGAACGGGGGGGTCGTCGTCAAAGGAGCGGGCACGCCGCTCGCGATCGGCGACTTCACCCGCGTGCCGGTCTACCTCACGATCTTCGGCCTTGTGGTGATGATCGTGCTGCTGGCGCGCGGCTGGCGGGTCGCCGTGCCGCTCGGCATCCTGGCCACGACCGTGCTCGCCATCCTGGTCGACTGGGCGACCAGCGGGGAGCTCGTGCGCGGGGGGTTTGCGACGATCCCCGCGTCGCCGGTCGCGATGCCCGACTTCAGCCTCGTCGGGGCCTTCGACTTCGGCGCCTTCGCCAAGCTCGGCGTGCTCAGCGCCTGCGTCTGGGTGTTCAGCCTCATGCTCAGCGACTTCTTCGACAGCTTCGGCACGCTCGTCGGCGTGGGCGCCCAGGCGGGGTACACGACACAGGACGGCGACCTGCCCGGGCTCAAGCGCCTGATGCTGATAGACGCCGCCGCGGCTGCGGCCGGCGGCGCCGTGAGCGCCTCCTCCGCGACCGCCTTCATCGAGTCGGGGGCCGGCGTCGCCGTCGGCGGCCGCAGCGGCTGGGTCGGCGTCGTGGTGGGCGCCTGCTTCCTGCTGGCGATGGTGTTCTCGCCGGTGGCCGGCATGGTGCCCGCCGAGGCCACCGCGCCGGCGCTGATGATCGTCGGCTACCTGATGATCCGCACGCTCAGCGAGCGCGAGAAGCTCGACCTGCGCGACCTCAGCTTCGGCCTGCCCGCCACGCTGACGATCACGCTGATGCCGCTTACCTACAGCATCGCCACCGGTATCGGCGCCGGCTTTCTCTGCTACGTGGCCATCCGCGTGGCGCAGGGTGAGTGGCGCAAGGTGCATCCGCTGCTGTACGCCTTCGCCGTGGTGTTCCTCCTCTACTTTCTCGCGCCGCTGCTCAGGGAGTGGGTCAAGGCCTGACCGGCGCGGACGCGAACAGCGCCGCCGGCGTGGACCGCCGCGGGATGGGAACACTCACGGTGACGTATCCTAGGCGCCCGACGAGAGAAGGCGATGATGTTCCAGCCCTACACCTACGGCGTCTGGATCGTGAAGCCGGGTCGCGAAGAGGACTTCGTCGCCGGCTGGCGCGAGCTGGCCGAGTGGACGGTCGCCAATGCGCCCGGCGCGGGCATCGGCCGGCTCTTCCATGACGAGGACCAGCCCGGCCGTTTCATCAGCATCGGGGCTTGGGACGACAGGGACGCGATCGCCGCCTGGCGCTCGCAGCTCGGGTACCAGGAACGCGTCGGCAAGCTCCGCGAGTTGCTCGAGACGTTCACGTCGGCGACTCTCCATCTGCGCGGCGAGGCCGCGGCCGCGCCGCGCCCCCACGAGCCGTCCGCCTGGGTGGACCACGTCGGCCAGCCCCACGGCCGCGCCTGAGCGGCCCAGGCGCCGCCGTCGCGGCGCCTGATCGGCTGTGGCGCCGCCGCAGCCGGTGAGCGACGCCGGGGCGGCGGCGCTTGGTCGGCGGGGGCGTATCCGCTGCCGGCCTGTGAGTCGCCACGATCCATCGGCGCACGACGGCCGGGGTCCCTGGAGTCGCCAGGATGGAGTGCGGAAGAGACGGGAAGTCCCGACACATCCCGGAGCCGGTACGCACCAGGAGGCAGCCGGTTGAACGACCCAGTGCGCAGACGACGGTTGTCGTGGCCGCTCGCGATAGCGCTGGCGAGCATCGTCCTCGCTTGCGCGATCGCGCTCGTGCCCGGCTACAAGCTGCGCCAGCCGGACCCTTAGGGCCTATCCCGGTAGGGATGTGCGTGCGGGGCGTTCGTGGACCGAGCGGGGCGGTCACGAGACGGTCCCCTCGTAGCCCAGCTACGTGGGGATCGGGGAGGGGCCGCATCCGCGACGTGTCCACGGGCGCATCCGTGCGTGCAGACCTGGCGGGATAGGCCCTTACGCCTACAGGGCGTCGGTCGCCGCGCTCCTCGACGGCCGCGTGACGCTGGACGCCGCGCAGTACCGGCGGCTGTCGGCCGAGCTCTCGAAGGTCGACGACGGCTGGAACAGCGGGATCGGCGCCGTGCAGTGGACGCAGACGCCGGCGGGCGGCTGGGTCAGCGAGAAGAACCCCGGGTACCCGTTCCTGGTGGCGCCGTTCGCCGCCCTCGGGCTCACGAGACTGGCGCCCATCCTCTTCTTCCTCATCGGCTGTGCGGGTCTGTGGCTGGCGGGGCGCCGCTGGCTGGGCGCCTGGGGCGGCGCCTTCGCGGTCGCGCTGTTCTGCTCGTCGGGCGCTCTGGTCACGATGCTGCACGAGGCGTACATGCCGAGCGCCACCGAGGCGTCCCTGCTGGCCGGCGGCGGCGGCCTGGCGCTCTGGGCGCTCCTCGACGAGCGCGGCGGGCGCCGGGCGGTGCTCGCCGGTACCGTGGGGTTCCTGCTCGCCGGCGTGGCGGTCACGGTGCGCTACACCGCGGTCGTCGTGCTGGGCGTGCTGCTCGTGACGGCGGTGCTGTGGGTCGCGCGCCGCGCCTCGCCGCTGCGCGCCCGCGGGCTCGCCCTTTGGGCGGGCGCGGGCGCGCTCGGCCCCGCCCTGGCGCTGATCTACGACTGGCTCGTCTTCGGGGCGCCGCTGCGCACCGGGTACTCGCGGGGCGTGACGTTCTCGGCCGGCGCGATGCTGAGCAACCTGCGCACGATGCCGCCGCCCCTGCTCATCGGCATGCCCGTCGCTGTGCTCGCCGCGGTCGGCGTGGCGTGGGCGCTCGTCGCGGCGCGGAGGGCCGGCACGCCCGCTAGGCGCCGCGATCTCGCCGTGGTGGGCTGCCTGACCGCCTGGTGGCTGGCCGTGTGGCTCACCTACCTGGCCTACGACTGGACGACGGTCGTGCGGCCCAGCATGAGCTTCCCGCTCACGAGCCGCTTCTACCTGCCGGCGCTGGGTGCGCTGGCCTTGCTGGGTGCGCTGCCGCTGGCCCGCGCGCCTCGCCGGGTCGGGGCGTCGCTCGTCGCCGCGCTGCTCGTCGTCGGCGCGGCGGCGAGCATCTACTCCGTGACCGGCGACTGGCTCTACGGCCACGGGGCATCCCCCGTGATACCACAGCGCGGGATGCCGCTGCCCGGGGCGCCCGGCGGGTTCCCCGGCGGCCCCCCGCCGCCCGGCGGGATTCCGCCCGTCGGTCTGCCGGCCGGCGCGCCGCTTCCCGGCGCCATGCCATCGGGCGCGCCGCCTCCCGGCGGCATGCCATCGGGCGGGCCGTCCGGAGGACCCTGAGTCAGAGGTCGATCTCGTCTGGCCTCTCGCGCGGATCGCTGAACCACTCGCGCTGGTCGAAGTCGTCGTCGGTGATCTCGCCGAGCGTCATCTTGAGGTACTTGCCCGACGCTTCGACGGCGACGGCGCCGTCCTCGAGCAGGATCTCGCCGGTACCTTCGAACAGTCGCCGCGTGTCCCGCGTGATGCGGCCCACGGCGCGGATCTCGCCGGTCAGAGGCAGCGGCTTGCGATAGCGCAGCGTGAGTTCGGCGGTGACTCCCCAGACGCCGGGGTGGGCGATGGTGATGGCGCGCCCGATGGTCTCGTCGAGGATCGCCGAGCTGATGCCGCCGTGCAGTCTGCCGGGGTAGCTCTGGTGCTCCTCGCGCAGCGTGAAGACGCCGAGCAGCTCGCGGCCGGCGGCGGGGGCTGCGCCTCCGCCGGCTTCCGCGCCGCCGGCGGTCTCGGCCTCCAGCTCGTAGAAGCGGGCCTGGAGGCCGAGGGGGTTGCCGGCGCCGCACACAAGGCACATGCGGCTGATGTTCTGGGCGGCGAGGGTCTTGCGCTTCGTCGAGGGCCTCCGAGACTCATGCGTGACGTCCCGAGCATCATACGCGAGCCGCCACGAAGGCGTCGGGAGGGACCGCATCCGCGATGTGTCCACGGGCGCAACCGGGCGTGCAGACCTATCGGGATAGGCCCTAGAGCCATCCGGACACTTGGGCTTGTGCGAGCGCTCCTTCGAGGAGCGCTTCGGTCTGCGTCACGTCATGTCGCTGCCAGGACTCGAGAGCCGCGCTCAGCGTGTCTTCGATGGCCGCGGGCAGGCGCATGAGCGCGGGGTCGAGAAGCCGGCCCGCCTGAACGGCGGCTTCTGCGGTGCGGTCCTGTGCAAGGCAGACGCCGATCAGCGGCCACAGCGCGGTCCACTGGAACGCGGCGCTCGCGTGCCCGGCCGGGAGACCGCTCCACCGTTCGAGCGCCGCACACGCTTCGGTCTCGCAGTCGGCGAGGCGCTCCTCGCGCCAAGCGGCCCACGCGAGGTTGGCCTGGGCCGTCGCCGTGTACTCGGGCATGTGCGCGGTGGCCGCGGCGGCAAGGCTCCGCGCGGCCAGGCGTCGTACTTCCCCCACTTGGCCGCGCTTGCGGAAGACCACCGTCAGATACGTGAGGCACCGCGCCTGGGTGGTCACGTCGCCGGTCTGCGTTGCGAGGCTGAGCGCCGTCTGGAGCTCCTCGTGGGCCGTGTCAAGGTCGCCGTACCACAGATGCGCGAACCCGTTCATGAAATGCGCCACCGCCGACTCGCCGGGATCGCCGATCTCGCGCTGCGCCGCCACGTAGGCGCGCCCGTAGCCCAGCATCTCTTCACTCACGACGTACCGTGTGCGCCGCAGGTCCATCAGCAGGAGTGCGTTGAAGAACGCCCCGCGCTGCCGGGGCGTGCCGACGCGCTCCACCACCGGCCGCGCGTCGGCGACCAGCTGCGCCATCTGCTCGACGCGGTTGTCCCAGTAGTAGAGCCAGGTGAGGTCGGTCTGGATCTGCACCCACTCCTGCCACCACACGTGGTCCGCGTCTGGGCGGCGTTCGCCCAGGGCGCTCTCGGCGGCGCCGAACTCCCTGCGTGCTTCGGCGAAGCGGCGCTCCGCCACCCACGTCTTGGCCGTGCGCCGATGAAGGCGCGCGTGCTCGACGACGTCGTCCGCCGGCGTCGAGGCCAGGGCCGCGAGGAACTCCGCCCTGGCCTGTACGTGCTGCCCGGTGATCGCCAGCAGATCGCCGAGACCCTCGCGCAGGCCTGCGGTCGCGTGCAGACCGGCCGCTTCGGCCGCCTTCAGGGCGGCGTGGTAGTAGGTGATCGCTTCCGCGTTGGAGTAGGTGGCGGCAGCGCGCTCCGCGGCGACGATGTAGTACTCAAGCGCCTGGGCCGGCTCGCCGGCTCTCTCGAAATGGTGAGCCAGCGTCCCCGAAAGCTCGGCGTGCTGATCGGGAAACAGCGCCTCGATGGCCTGCGCCGTGACGAGGTGCAGTTCCTCGCGTCGCGAGACGAGCAAGCTGTGATAGGTGACGTCCTGCGTGATGGCGTGCTTGAAGATGAGCTCCTGCGCGCTGCGTCGCCGTACGAGCTCGCGGCGCTGGAGCTCGGCGAGGTGCGCCGCAAGGCGCCGGCACACCCCTTCTCGCTCGACCAGCCAGGCCAATACCGGCTCCTGAAACACGCGGCCGATCACGGCCGCCGTCTGGAGCGTGCGCTTGTCGGCGGCGGGCAAGCGGTCGATGCGCGCCGCGATCACGCCCTGCAGGGTGTCGGGCACGTCGAGGTCCTCGATCGTCGAGGTGGCGACGACGCGGTCGCCTTCCACGAGCAAGAGTCCGGCATCGATGAGCGAGCGCAACAGCTCTTCCAGGAAGAAGGGGTTTCCCTCAGCCTTCGAGAGGATCGTACGTCGCGTCGCAGACGGGAGGTTCTCGACGCTCAGCAGGTTTTCCACGAGCTGACCGCTGTCGCTCTCTGTGAGCGCGGCCAGAGCGAGGGTGCGTGCGCGCGCCAAGGGCGCCTTGGTCGCCGCCGACTCCCGCGCCCGCTCGTACCATGCGAGCGCCGCGCCTTCCTGGGGGCGGAACGCCAGCACCAGCAGGAGCGGCGCCTGCGTTGTGATCGGGATCAGCGTCTCGAGGAGCTCGAGCGATGAGGGGTCGGCCCAGTGGAGGTCTTCCCACACAAGGACGAGCGGGCCACGCGCGCACAGCGCCCTCACGAGGTCCGCGAAGGCACGTTGCATGTTGCTGCGCAGCGCCTCCGGCGAGAACCGGGCGAGGCGCCCGCCCATGGCTTCGTCGAGCGCCAGGTCGCAGAGGCGCGCGAGGTACGGATAGACGTCGGCGTACGCGTCCGTCCGGCCAAACAGCGGCGCGAGCGCGGCGCGCAGCGCGCTATCGAGCGCCGCGGGTGGTGCGTCTGGTCCGGCTCCGATGAAGCCGAACAGCAGGCTGCGCGCCATCCAGTAGCTCATGTTCTCCGAGTAGGACTGCGCGCGTCCTTCGATCCACGTCGCCTCGGCGTCCGTGCGCTGGCGCGCCTCGGCGACCAGCCTGCTCTTGCCCATCCCCGGCTCGCCGGTCACCGCCACGACGCCGCCGCCGCCGGCCGCGAGGCCGTGGACCGCGGCGACCAGCTCGCCGAGCTCCGCGTCGCGGCCGACGAGCGGCGAGACCAGCCCGGCGATGCCGCGCACGCGCCCTGCCCCGGGGCGCGCGCCGTCGAGCCGCGCGACCGTCACCGGCTCGGCCTTGCCCTTGAGTGTCATCGGCGGAAGCGCGGCGAAGTCGAACAGCAATGAGGTGAGGCGGCGCGTCGTGGGGCCCACGAGGATCTCCCCATCGTGGGCGGCCTCCGCGAGGCGGGCCGCCAGGTTCACCGTGTCGCCCATCACGGAGTACTGTTCGCGGCCCGCGGAGCCCAGGCCGCCCGTCACCACGGTACCGCTGTTGACGCCGATGTGCATGCCGAGACTCATGCCGTCGGCGGCATCGATGGTCGCCATAGCCGGCATCATCTCGAGGGCGGCCCGCAGGGCCCTCTCGGCATCGTTCTCGTGGGCCAGGGGCGCGCCGAAGAGCGCCATGATCTCGTCGCCGATGAACTTGTCCACCGTCCCCCCGTAGCGCTCGACGATGGGGACCAGCTCGTCGAAGCAGCGGTTCACGATGCCGCGCACCTGCTCGGGATCGAGCGCTTCGGAGAGAGCCGTGAAGCCGGAGAGATCGGCGAACATCACGGTGACGAGCTTGCGCTCGCCCTCCAGCGAGGACGCCGGCGCCGGGTGCATCGACGCACCGAGGCGCTCGCGGAGTGGCGCGAGGGCGATGTCGACAACGGCGTCGCCCAGCGTGTCGCGTTGCGCCTCCAGCGCCGCGATCGCACGCTCGAGCTGCCCCTTGTCGTCCTCGACTGTGCTCACAACGTCGATCCTATCCCCACGCGCCGTTCTTCTCGACTGACTGTGCTGCGTGCCGGTGCGCCCTGCGCGAACAGCGCAGGTGCACCGGCACGCTCGGGTTCAGAACCTGAGCGTCTCCAGCTCGGGCTCCTTGAGGATGTCCATGAGCGTCCAGAAGCGCGCCTCGCCGGAGGCGAAAGACCTCGGCGATGGGCTCGAGGGGCCTGCCGATGATCCCCTCGAGCGCCGCCCGCTCCTCAGACACCTTCTTGACGAGCTCGGCGTCATCGACGAACTCGACGGCGCCGGTCAGGCGCATCATCTTCGCCTCGGGCAGCTCGCCGGAGCCGTTGTAGAAGCACACCTCGACCTTGGGGTTCCGGTGCAGCTGGGCGCTGAACTGCTTGGGCGACATCGTCATGAAGTAGAAGCCGCGCGTGTCCGCGAACCAGAGCAGCAGTGGTCTGACGCGCGGCTGGTCCCCATCTTCGGTCGCCAGGTAGCAGATGGGGTGCTCGCCGGCGAACGTAAGGCAGTCACTGAGTTCCACGGTCGGTCTCCTCACTTCAGCGGCAGGCCCGGCACGGTGACCGGGAGCGCCTGGATGTCCGGTACGGCGCCGTCTTCGTAATCGAAGTACGCGCCGTTGGCGATGAACAGCGTGTGGCTGGTGCGCGCGGTGGTCCCGAAGACCGGCATGACTGGGTAGTCCAGCCAGCCCGGGTCATCGACGATCTGGCTCAGGGCGCCGGATGACGAGAGCCGGTACAGCGCGCCGCTGGGGCTGCCGCCGGTCGTTCCGGCATTGGTGGTGATCCAGAGCCTGCTTCGCGCGTCGAAGGCGACGCCGTCGGCGGTCACCAGCTCCGGCTGTTCGCAGAAGATCTTGGGCGCTCCGGGAGAGCCGTCGGCGCTCACGGCGATGCGCACGATGCGGCCGTAGTCGGAGACGCTCACATATGCACGGTCGCCGCGGAAGGCGATGCCGTTCGCGCCGATGCCCGCCTTGGTCGGGTCGGTCGCCGGGTCGCCGGGCGCCAGCAGGGCGTCCTGGAACCACGGGGCGGCCGGCGAAGCGACGCCGCCCCCGATGCGGGCGCGCCAAACGGCGCCCAGGGCGCTGTCGGTGATGTAGGCGCGGCCGTCGTGGAAGGCGAGGCCGTTGGGCATGCTCCCTGCCGGAATGGCGATCACCTTGACCATCGAACCGCTGGGGTCGACACGGTACACGCCGCACCCCACGGTCTGCGGGTCGCCGAAATCGTAGGTGGCGACGTAGACGCGGTCGCGGCTGTCCACAGCGACGCCCATGAGCATCCCGTTCGGGCTCAGGTCCATGGTCGCGACGAGCGCAATGTGGCCGTTCCGAGCGACGCGCCACACCTCGCCGATGTTGGATCCCCACAACGACGGGTCCACGTTTTCGTCGTAGTAACCCCACGTCGTGAGCGTGGCGAAAAGGTTGCCGTGGCTGTCGGCGGCCAGGCCCTCGAGAAAGGCGCCGTAGTCGCCGGCGGCAAACGCGGCCAGGGTGCTGGGTTGCCAGACCGCGGTGCTCGCGCCGGCCGGCGCGGTCGGCGCGACGAGCAGGACCACCGCGAGTGCCAGTGTGATGACGAGACGCTTCATGGGGCTCCTCCTTGCTGGTGTGTCCGCCGCCCCGCCGGACGAAGTGGCGGGCGGGGCGTCGCGGCTCGGGTACAGCTTGCGGCAGGGCGCCGCCCCGGTCGTCATACCAACAGGGTGATTCTCGGCGGTGGCTAGATCTGCTCGGGCGGCCGCAGCAGCCCGAGCTCACGGGCGCGCTCCACGGCGCCGGTGCGCGTGGTCACCCCGAGCTTGGTGTACAGGTGGCTCATGTGCGTCTTGACCGTGTTCCCGCTGACGAACAGGCGCGCCGCGATCTGCGGGGCGCTGAGCTGCGTGGGCAGCAGATCGAGCACGCGACGCTCGGCGGCGGTGAGCGGATCTGCCATGCGCAGCTCCTCCACCGCTTGGCGCAAGCACGCGACGCGGCCGCGCAGCATGCCCGCGTCGCGACCCGCGCGCAGCTGCGCCTCGGCGCGCGCGGTCCAGCGCTCGACCTCGCCAAGTTCGGCGTGCTGCAGGCGGATCTCCCCGAGGATGACGCAGATCAGCGTGATCCGCCACGGTATCTGGGGCGCCATGTCGGCGAGGTAGCGCTCGCACGCCTCCACCTGCGCGCGCCAGTCGGCGTCGTGGCTCGCGGCCAGGACCCGGGCGTGCGCCAGCAGCATGGGCATCGCCATGTACATCCCTGGGGAGATGTCGAGGGCCATGCCGGGAGTGAGCGCCAACGCCTGCGGGTCCAGCTCCCGGGCTTCGTCCCAGTCCCCTTCATCGGCGGCGATCAGCGAGAGGAAGGCCAGGCCGTAGGAGCGCGTCAGCGGATCGGCCGAATCGCGGAGCAGCTCACGGAACGCCTGCGCGGCGCGGCGGGGAGCTCCGTTGAGATACGTGGCCACGCCCAGCACCCGCTGGCTCTCGACAGCGTGTGCGGAGCTCGGCTGCCCGCAGGCGGCGCCGCTCTCGGCGTCCTCGAGCATCCGGGTCACGCCATCAGGAGCCAGGAAGGCGCGGAGGCCCAGCTGCCAGGCGCGCCACGAGCCCAGTTTGTCCGGCATGCACTCGTCGCCGACCGCGACGCTGCAGGCGGCGTGCCGCCAGCGCTCACCCTTCGAGGGATCGCCGATGACGGTGCCGTACAGCCAGCCGGCCGCCATCGTCAGGGCCAGGTGTCGTGAGATCTCCGCATCGGTGAACGCGTCGAGAAGGCGGCGCGCGCTCTCGACCTGGCCGTGGTCGACGTAGTCCTGAACGGCGACGAAGGCCGGCCAGGCCGCCGCCGCGACGTCGCCGGCGGCGATCCAGTGCCGCACGGCGCGCCCGGCGTCCCCGCGCCGGTCGAACCACGCCGCCGCGCGTGCGTGCAGGAGCGGCGCCTCGTCGGGCTTGCGGCGCTCGAGCTGCGCGCGCAGCAACTCCGCGAAGAGGTGGTGATACCGGTACCACTCGTCGCGGTCGTCCAGCGCCGTGACGAAGAGGTTCTCGCGTGCGAGGTGGGCCAGATGCTCGTGCGCGAGCTCGTCCTCCGTGACCGCGCGGCAGAGGGACGCAGACAATTGGTCGAGAATGGACGTGTGCAACAGGAAGCGCTGCACATCCGCCGGCTGCCTCTCGAGCACTTCGGCGGCGAGGTAGGCGGCGATCTCGCGGCGCTCGCCGCGCACGTGCGGCAGCCAGTCGCCGGCGGCGCGGCCCTCGCTGGCGAGCGTGGCGAGGTAGAGGCCGGTCGCCCAGCCCTCCGTGATGTCGATGAGGTGCTCGCGGCCCTCATCGTCGAGTGCGGCGCCGCGGAGCTCAAGCAGGCGGACCGCTTCATCGTGGTCCAGGCGCAGGTCCTCCAGGCGGAGCTCCGCCAGCCTGCCCGCCGCACGGAGCCGGGGCAGAGGCAGGGGCGGCTCGCGACGCGTCGCGACGGCCAGCTGCGCGCCGTGCGGCAGGTGGTCCACGAGCAGCGCGATGTGCGCCCAGCAGTCCTCGCCGGACACAAGATGGCCGTCGTCCAGTACCAGGAGGAACGGCGGCGCGTCCGCGAGGGCCGCCCCGAGGGCCGGCACGACGCGCTCGGCGAGCGGCGGCGAGCGCAACTGCAGCAGATCCAGGACGCCCGGATCCACGGGCGCCACTCGGGACAGCGCCGTGGCGATGTAGGTGAGGAGGACCACGGGGTCGTTGTCGGCGGCGTCGAGCTGCACCCAGGCGAGTGGCCGGCGGCCGGCCTCGGCCCATTGCGTCAGCGCCGTGGTCTTGCCGTAGCCCGCCGGCGCGGTGACCAGCACCAAGGGCGCCGCCGAGCGCTCCAGGGCCTCGACCAGGGAGTCGCGGCGGATCATCGTGAGCCGCGGCCTTGGGGGCTCGAGGCGTGAGCCGACGGGCTGGAAGCCGAGGACGCGGTGTTCGAGATCCAGCCAGCCCGCGGACGACTGCGCGGCCGCCGCCGCCGGCCTGCCGTGCGTATGGTCCTTCGTGGCCTTCGCCATGGACGAGCCCCTCTCGTCAACCCGGGGGCATCGTAGCACGGCGCCCGCGCCCGGACGCGCGGCGGGCGGCCGGAGCGCCTCGTGCCGGCTCCCTGCCGCACCGCGACCCTGTCGCGACCGCATCGCCCGCCGCGGCGCGCGTCGCCAGGCCGAGCAACGGCTTCTCCCTCTCGGCCGAGCCATCACGGGGCTCCGTGCTCATTGCCCTTGGGAAACGCTGCGCCGACGACTGTCAGAGCGGGCGAATCGGCCACCGCGTCACGCGGGTCGCGAGGGAGGGGAGACGCATGGATGTGCTCATCGCGCACGGTAGCGCCGGGTCACGACGGGCGCTCGTGCAGGCTCTCGCGGGGCAGGGCTACGAGGTGATCGAGGTCTGCGACGGCCTCGCGGCGCTGGACGCGATGCTCGAGTCGGACTCGCCGCGGCTGGCTGTCCTGGATTGGGACCTGCCCGGGATCGACGGGCCGGAGATCTGTCGCCTGGTGCGGCGCTATCGCCTGGCGGGGCCGCCGTACGTGGTGCTGCTGGCGGCGGGCCGCGAATGGACGGAGATCACGGCCGGCCTGGAGGCGGGCGCGAACGACTGCTTGCGCACGCCCGTCTCGGGCACTGAGCTGCGCGCCCGTGTGTACGCCGGCCGCCGCTTCGTGGAGCTGCCCTGGGAGCAGGCCGACCGCCTGGCGACGGCGAGCAAGCCGCCGTCCGCGCCCGCCGCGGACCTACGAGTCGCGGCCGCTACTCTTTCGGCCAGGTGACGGGGTCCTCGACGTCGGTCTTCATCATGGCGCTCTTGCCGCAGGCGGGGCAGGTCAGGAGCTTGGTCGACAGCACGTGGACCAGGGTGAGATGCCGGGGCTCCTCGAAGACCTCCCCGCAGTTGGGGCACTTGGCTCTGAACGGTTTCATGGGCTGTCTCCTCAGTCGTTCGCTTCCGGACCGCCGGACCGCCGGACCGGGTTGACGATACCCTCAGGCGTGCGCGCCTGAATCCTCGCCCGGCATGGCGCGCCGGCGGCGACGCTACGCCGGCGGCAGGGCGACGCGGAACTCGGTCCCCGCCGCGGAGCTCGTGAAGGAGACCGTGCCGCCGCTGCGCTCGACGGCCGCTTTGACGATGGCGAGGCCCAAGCCGTTGCCTGGATAGGCGGAGACGTTGCGCGCCCGGTGGAAGCGGCCGAAGACGCCGCTCTGCTCGTCGGCCGGGATGCCCATGCCGGTGTCGGCGACCGTCACCACGGCCGCGCCGCCGTCGGCCTGGGCGCCGAGAGTCACTCTCCCGCCTTCCGGCGTGAACTTGAGGGCGTTGTCGAGCAGGTTGCCGAGCACCGTCTGGAGCCGCGAGCGCTCGGCGGCGACCAGCAGCGGGGTCTCCGCGATCGCCAGGTCGAGCTCGATGCCGGCCTGCTCGGCGCGCGAGGCCACGTTGCCCGCGGCCTCGCGGGCCACGGCGGCGAGGTCGACGCGCTCGCGCGCGCCGGCCGGCTCGCCCGCCTCCAGGCGCGAGAGCTGCAGCAGGTTGTCCGAGAGCGTGGCGAGGCGCTGCGTCTGCACGAGGGCGCGGTCGACGAGGCGGCGCTCGTCGTCGCCGGTCGCCTTGCGCTCGGCGAGCTCGAGATCGGCCTGCAGCGCCGTGAGCGGCGTGCCGATCTCGTGGGCGGCGTCGGCGACAAAGCGGCGCAGTGATGTGACCGTGGTTTCGACGCGCGCGGCCATACCGTTGAACGACTCGGCCAGGCGCCCGACCTCGTCGCGTCCCGCGACGGGGGCGCGGGCGCCGAGGTCGCCGGCGGCCATGCGGTCGCTGGCCGCGGTGAGCGCCACGACTGGCCGCGAGATGCGCGCCGACACGAGGTAGCCGGCGAGCGCGGCCAGAGCCACAGCGAGCGTGGCCGCCAGGATCCAGGCCTCGGCCGCGCTCAGCAGCGCGTCGCTCCCCGAGGCAGGCGCCTCCGAGAGCTGCACGTACTCGCCGCTGCCCCCGCTGATCGGCATCTCGAGAGTGCGCGCCGATCGTGACCCGCCGGAGCTGCCGAACAGCCCGCGGCCGAGCAGGTTCGGCAGCCCGCTGCGGTCGCGGCGCCCGTGGCCTTCCGGGCCGACGTCGCGGTGCAGCAGGGCGTCGGTGTCGAGCGTCGTGGGCGATCCCGAGTCGGCGAGCAGCGCGCCGCCCGCGTCGTACACGCGCACGCGGGTGTCCGTGGTCAGCGCGGAGCTCTGCGCCCACTCCGTGAGCGCCGTCTGGCTGGTCAACGGCAGCGGCTCGTTGGCGATCAGCTGGGCGCTGGCGCGCAGATAGTCTTCCTCGGCGCGTGAGTAGTAGTTGCCGAGCACGGCCAGCAGGATGCCGCCGAGGATGAGGGCGGTCAGCAGGGCCATCCCCGCGTAGGTCAGGGTGAGCTTGAGGCGCAGGGAGCGGGGGTGCACGTGGCCGCCTCCTACGTGGCCAGCCTGTACCCGAGGCCGGGCACGGTGAGCACGATGCGCGGGTCGCTGGGCTCGATCTCGATCTTCTCGCGCAGGCGGCGGACGTGCACGCTCACCGTCTTGTCGTCGTAGAAACCGGCGTCGCTGCCCCAGACGTTCTCGATGAGCTGCCCGCGCGAGAAGACCTGCCCGGGGTGCTGCGCCAGAAAGGCGAGCAGGCGGAGCTCCGTGGGCGTGAGGTTGAGCGCGCGCCCGTCGCGAGTGACGGTGGCGCGCAGGCGGTCGATGGTGAGGTCGTCGGCGTAGAGGATGTCGGCCTCCGTGGAGGCGAGCTCGCCGTAGGCGCGGCGCAGCAGCGCGCGGATGCGCGCGATGAGCTCGCGCAGACGGTACGGCTTGGTGAGGTAGTCGTCGGCGCCCATCTCGAGGCCGAGGACCTTGTCGACCTCGTCGGCCTGCACGGTGAGCATGAGGATGGGCTGGCGCAGCCCGAGCTGCCTCATCTGCCGGCAGAAATCGAAGCCCGAGCCGTCGGGCAGGCGCACGTCGAGGACGATGAGCTGCGGCGAGCGGTCGCGCGCGTACGCGACGCCGTCGGCGCCCGTGGCCTCCCAGTGGACGTCGTAGCCCTCGTCGCCGATGCCTTCGACGAGGGCCTCGGCCACGGCGGGGTCGTCTTCGATGACGAGGATGCTCTGCGGGCGCTCAGGCATGGGGGAATCCTAGCACGGGCTCAGCCGCCCCTGGGGCGTGCGGGGGGGCGGCTGAGCGTCGCGGTCACTGGGCGGGAGCGGTCGAACCCTGGGCTTGCGGCGTGACGTTGGGTTGCGGCTGGCCTTGCTGCGGCTGCCCAAACTGGCCGTCGCCCTGGCCATTGCCGCCTTGGCCGAATCCGCCGTGGCCGGGTCCGCCGTCGCGGTCGAAGCCGCCGTGGCCCTGGCCGTCGGCCTGCGGGGCGAACCCGCCGCCGTCCTGCCTGGACTGGCCGGGGCCGTTCGCTCCGCGGTGGCCGTCACGGCCGTCCGGGCCGCCGATCGTGCTGCCGATCGCCACGCCGCCGAGCAGCAGCACGACGGCTGCGGCCACGGCGCCCGTGATGAGCACCCAGCGCTTGCGGAACCAGCTCCGCGGCGGCGCGGCCGCGGGGGCCGCTGAGGCCGCGGAAGCTGCCGCGGCGACGGGAGCGGCCGCCGCCTGCACCATGGTCGGCGCTTCGGCCGCCGCTTCGGCCGCCGGCAGCGCGTCGGTCGGCGCTTCATCGGCCGGCTCTGCCGCCGGCGTCGCGTGGCCCGCCGGCGCCTCTTCGGGGATCGCGCCCGCCGGCTCCTCGCCCGGCGTCGCTCCCGCGTTCTCGTCGATGGTGTCCGTCATCTCGCACCTCTCTCCGTGGTCACTGCGCCGGCGGCGGACCGCCAGCCTCGTGCTCTGACTATGCCTCCGCAAGCTTGCGCGGCGACTGCGGCCCGGTTACGGGTCCGTAACCTCCCCCCGGCGACGACGGCCCCCCGGTTACGGCGCCGTTGCCGCGCCGCAACAGGCGCTTCATCTCGGCCTGCCAAAGTCCGAGTTGCGTCACCGCCGTCACAGCGCGGGGCGCCTCTGTCCACCGATCGATGAAAGGAGCGCCGATGTCCGCACGATCGCGGCTTCTGCTCGACCTGGCGCTGTTCGGCGCCCTGGTCGTGGCGTTCAACCCGTCCTGGACCGGGCTGGCCCTCCACGAGTGGCTGTGCGCCGCGGCGATAGCGCCCCTCCTGTTCCACCTGGTCGTCAACTGGAACCAGACCATACGCCTCGCACAGCGGTTCGCCGAGCACCTGCGCCACACGCCGCGGCTGAACCTGATCGTCGACAGCGCCCTGTTCGTCGCCGCCGTCGGCGTCACGCTCAGCGGCTTCATGGTGTCGCGGGCGATCGCCGGGGCGCTCGGCCTCGTCTTTGCTCCGAGCGCCCTCTGGATCTCCGTGCACTCCTTCACCGCCGACGCGACCATCGCCCTGCTCGTCGTCCACTTCGCCCTGCACTGGAAGTGGATCACGTGTGTCGCGCGCCGCATGGCGCGTCCCGCCACGCCCGCCGCATGATCTCAGGAGGACCCATGAAACGAACGTTCAAGAACGTGGCCGCCGTGCTCGTCGTCACGCTGTTCACGGCGCTCGCGATCTTCGCGACCGTCCAGCTTACCGGCCGCATCCTCGGCCCGACCGACACGGCTGCGGCGCGCACGGCCCCGGCGCAGACCGCCCCGGCGCAGACCACCCCGGACGCCGCGGCCGGCGCCGCCGGCGAGGAGCTCGTGTGCCCGAGCACCGGTTGCACCGCATCGAGCTGCCACGCCACCGAGTAGCCGATCCGTGGACGACACGCGCCCTCTCCACAGCACCCAACGCCACAAACGAGACAGGAGACCATCATGAACGGCAGGAAGAAGTGGGGATTCATCGCGATGGGGCTCGTCGTCGCCCTGTCGCTGGGCGCGATCGGCCTCGCGAGCGCCGCGGCCACCAGGACGACCACGGCGTCCGCCACTACCACGGCGACCCCGACGTCCGCGGCCGCCCCGACGTCCGCGGCCTCCGCGGCCGCGACGGCAGCCGCCGACGTCGAGTGCACCCCGGACGGCGACCAGGTCGGCCGCGGAGCCGCCGAGCAGGGCGGCCATGGCGGCCACAACGGACGCGGCTTCGGCGGCGGCGCGAACGGCGCGTGCGGCGCCGACGGCACGGCCGGCTCGGCGACCAGCGGCACGTCGCTGACGCTCTGACGACGACGCAGCCGCTCTACCATCAACGCGTGTGCCCGCGGCCGCCGCTCCCCGGAGCGGCGGCCGCGGGCCGCTCTGCCGTCACGGCCCCCGTCGCCGGCCGACCACGGCCAGCAGGCCGATCACGAGGGCGCCGGCCAGGCAGGCGCCGGCGAACACCAGCATCACCAGGCGAAAGCCGGCGGTGTAGGCGCCGGCCGAAGTCTCGACCACGGCGCGCGCCGCGGGCACGTCCTTGCCGTTCTCGAGCGCCGCGTACATCTGCACGTCGGCGAGCGCCGTGCCGGCGCGCACCGGGTTGACGCCCGCGTCCCGCAGCAGGCGCGGGAAGTCCATGTTGGCGCCGATAGAGATGAGCGCGACGCTGAGGGCGATGCTCACGCTGTAGCCGAGCTGGCCGAAGGTGATGCGCGAGGCGGTCACGGCGCCGGTGAAGCCGGGCGGCGCCTGCGCCACGAAGACCTGCGACTGCGGCACGGTGACGAACGAGATGCCGGCGGGGACCAGGACGAGCGCCGGCAGGAAGGCGAGGTAGGGGCTGTGCGCCGTGGCCGGCAGGAGCGTGAAGAAGCCGGCGGCGCACACCGCCAGGCCGAGCGGCATGAGCCAGGCCGCCTTGGCGCCGTGCGCCAGCCAGCGGCCGGCGGCGAGTGACATCACGGCGGCGACCACGGGGACGGGCAGCAGCCCCACGGTGACCTGGACGGCCTCGTAGCCGCGCAGGTATTCCCAGAAGTTGGCGAGCTGCAGGGTGAGCAGGCCGAGCGCCACGTTGAAGAGCATGCCGGCGATCACGGCGGCGATGAAGATCGGCTTGCGCAGCAGGCTCACCGGGAAGGTCGGGTGGCTGGAGCGCTTCTCGAGCACGACCCAGACGACGAACAGCGCGAGGCCGGCGGCGATGCAGGCCCAGGCGCCGGCGGCGCCGGGGCTGTTGGCCAGCATGCTGATGCCGCTGAGAAAGACGAGGATGGCGGCGGCGATGGCGATGAGCGCCGCAGGGTTGCCGCGGCGCGACTCGCGCGCCGTCTCGGGCAGCTCGGCGCGGCCGGCGAAGAGCAGCGGCAGCGCGAGCAGCGGCAGTGTCAGGTAGGCGAGCCTCCAGTCGATCTGCGCGAGCACGCTGCCGAGCAGTTGCATGATGAGCGCCGCCGGCATGATCGTCGCGTTCCAGATGCCGAGGGCGCGAGGGGTGAGGCCGCCGGGCGCGACGGCGGCGACCATGGCGAAGGCGCAGCCGAACACGCCCCCGAGGCCGACGCCGGTGATGGCGCGCGCGCTGATGAACACGAGCGCGTTCGGCGCGACGGTGGCGAGCAGCGCGCCGGCCAGCACGATGAGCAGTGAAAGCGTCAGGACGCGGCGGCGGCCGATGCGGTCGCTGAGCGCGCCGAGCGGCAGGGCCGAGGCGGCGAGGGCCAGCGTACCGACGCTCGCCGCGAACGCCTGCATGGATGCCGAGAGGTGGAAGCTCTCGGAGACATCGACCAACGTGATGCTGGCGATGGAGGCGTCGGCGGTCTTCATCCCCGCCAGCGTGCCGAGAAGGATCACCGCCAGCAGGGGCAGGCGCGCGCGGGCAAGAGCTCCGGCGCCCGCGAACGAGCCCGCGGGAGCGCCTGCGGCCCCCGCGGACGAGCGCGCGGGAGCGCCTGCGGCCCCCGCGGCGCCGCTGCCATCCGTTGTCGGCCGACCCTTCACCGTGGGCGAACCGTATCTCATTCGCGGAGCCATGGAACCCTGCGACCGCGGCTGTCGAGCACGACGCCGCGCGGGTTCAGGAGCAAGCCAGGCTACGCGGTCTTCTTGCCGCGGGCAGGCTTTGGCGGGAAGGACACGAGACGCTCAGGGTACTGCTGCTCGCGCTTGCGCAGGTCGGCGGCGATGGCCTGCAGATCGTAGCCACATGACCATCCCCTTCCGTCCGGTTGCGCGTTCAGCCTCCTGATCGACGGCCGCGAGAAGGCGGACATGGGGCGCCGCAGTCGCCGGAGCCGCCGCGGCGGGGTAGCAGTGTGAGGGAAGATAAGGAATCCCGGCGAATCCTTATCTTCCCCCCGGCGAGCGAGCCTGCGAACGGCCGTACGCGACCCGACAGTCAAGGAATCCTTGTCTTCCCTTTTCGTACTACCCTGCGCCGGGGCCGCCGGGGCCGCCGCGCCCGCCGCGCCCGCCCGCGCGCCCGTCGCCGCGCCCGCGCCTGAGCGAAGGGGATGGTCGTGCGTAGCCAAAGCGCTCGGCGTACTCCTGACGGATGCGGCGGACCTCTTCGATGATCGGATCGGGTTCCATGTCTTAGGGCCTATCCCGCCAGGGATGTGCGTGCGGGGCGTTCGTGGACCGAGCGGGGCGGTCACGAGACGGTGCCCTCGTAGCCCAGCTACGTGGGGATCCGGGGAGGGGCCGCATCCGCGACGGCCTCCCGCGGGATCAGGCCACCGCCGACCAGGCGCTCGGCGACGGAGACCGCTTCTTCGCTCAGCGCCAGGAGCACTCCTCCCACCACTCACGTGTGAGCTCCTGATGGGCGGCGACGATCAAGTCACGAGCGGGCCGGCTCGCCAGGTAGCTGATGACGCTCGTCTCCACGTAGACCCTCTGCTTCATGGCAGTCAGGATAGCAGATGCCGAAAGGCATCCTGCCCCGCTCCGTCGACCCCAATAGCGGCCCGCTCGAGGCACCCGAATCGGCGGTCCGGGAGAGGGTCGTCTCGCGCGCGCACGAACTGTGCATCGTCAGGCGCAAGCGGTCCAGCGCCTGGGAGTGGGAGGCGCCCGCCAGTCGCGCCTGCTTCTCGGGGCCGCGGCCATTCCGCGTCGCGCCCAGCGCCTCCAGCAGGTCGAAGGCCGCGACTTCGCCGCGCCGCCCCAGGCCCGGCCGCTGACTCCGCGGAGACTCGCCCACGGCGCGCTCGACCTCGAGGACCAGCCGGTAGGTCAGGTCGATGATGGGCAGTGAGGCGTCGGAAGGCATAACGAGAATCGGGGGGCGCAGGTGGAACGAGCCCACCCGCGCCCTCGCGTAGCATCACGGAGCCGGCGGCAGCCCTCTTTGCATGGTTCCCGCCCGCCGCTCTCGCGAAGCCGGAGGAGTGCATACCCCTTGCGTTCCGCGGCGGGGTCCGTGAACCCCGCCTTCCTTCACGGACTCCCAAGCGCCACGAGCCAAGGGACCAAGGGGTAGAGGTTACGACGGACCAAACGTCTCACAGCGGGGATACGCACAACCCGGGTCTTGTGTACACGCGCCCCCATATGAATTCGGTCCCGTTAGGTAGTCACCCTTACACATTGTCAGCACATCCTCCTCCGGCCCACTCCGCACGAGGACGATCAGTTCAGGCTTGCTCCAGGCTCTTCTCGTCGGCTCGTCCATGGGCTCGCGCCTCCTGCTTCTGGCGATGGCGGTGCCGCCGCCCCTGGGTCATCGCGTTCGCCGCCGACCGTACTCCATTATCGGGGGGGCAAGTGGCAGAGCCGCTCCGTCGCGGCGCGCAGCGGCGCCGGCCTTGCCCTGCCTCAGGCGGCGACCAGCATGCGGCGCTCGACGAGCTCGGCGACGAGGCCGAGCGCGTCGCGCTCCACAGCGCCGTCCTCGGCTTCCTCGTACTCTGGGGTGAGCGCGGCCACCGCGCCCGCAGGCTGCGCTGCCCGTCGAGTTGGTCCCAGATGGCTTTGCCTGCGGCGTTCAGGGTGAACAGCTCGTCCTCCCTGTCGCCGCTGCCGGCGCCCGGGGCACGATGGTGATCTCGCCCATGCTCATTTGCGCTCCACTCTCGCTTTCCAGTCTGTGATCCGCCAGGCGGATTCGCCCGGCTCCAGCAGGCCGAGGTCGCGCGCCTGCTCGTGCGTCGGGCTTCGCGCCACAAGCCGACGCGATCGTCAACGTCTCCAAGAATCGCTGCGATCGTGCCCCACGAAGTGACTCGTGTCTCGGGATCGTGACGCGGTGCTCACCGTGCACCGGCGTCGTCAGCCGCACATGGTCGAGTGTCGAGCCGCGCAAGCCCGCGCCGAAGCAGGTGGAGTCTGCGCAGCGCGTAACCTGGACCCCCGGCTGGCCGCGGTGCTCGTCGAGGACCCGCCAGACGGCAACGAGCGCTTGCCGGCGAATGTCACCCGCCGGCGGCCGGCATTGTCATCATGGCCGGCCGCCAAGCGCCCAGACACGGCGCGGACGGCCGAGTAGACTCGGTGCGCGGTCCGAACGCTCGGCGCATGCGTCAGGGCGCCTGTTGTCGGGTAGCAATGTAGTAAGGCACCCTTACCACTCGACAGCGGAGGCCCGGCGATGACGACCCGCGCCGTGAGCAAGCTCACCAGCAAGTATCAGACCACCGTGCCGGCGGCGGTGCGCGCCGTCCTCGGCCTGCGGAAGGGAGACGCCGTGGCGTACGAGATCGGCGAGGATGGTGTCGTGACTATGCACAAGGCCGTCGTCCTCGACGTGCCCTTTGCGACGGCCCTCGAGCCGCTGCTGTCCGAGTGGGACTCGGCGGACGACGAAGAGGCTTACTGTGGCCTTTGAGCAGTGGGCCGTCGTCGTGGCGCCGTTCCCGTTCACGGACCGCCGCGCCGAGCGCCGCCGGCCGGCGCTCGTCGTCTCGCGGCCGGAGGCTCTGGGCGTGCGCGTCGGCCAGAGCGTGCTCGCCATGATCACGAGCGCCGCCCACAGCGCCTGGCCGCTGGACGCGCCCGTCGCCGACCTCGTGAGCGCCGGCCTGCCGGCGCCCTCGCTCGTGCGCATGAAGCTCCTCACCCTTGACGACCGCCTGGTCGAGCGGCAGGTCGGCGCGCTGACCGCGGCCGACGCGCAGGCCGTCGCCGCGGCGCTGGCGCATCTGTTCGGCGGCGCGCCGGCCGGGCGCCCGGCACGCCGGTAGCCGATCGCTCGCGCAACCGCACGACGCCGCGCGAACGCCGGGCAGTACACTGATCCCATGTCTTCGACCCTGGCGCCGCGGCGGCTCGACGCCTACCGGCGGACCATGCGGCGTCGCGCCGCCGAAGCCGACGGGCGCCGCGCAGAGCGTCGCGAAGCGGCCTGGGCGGCGGCCCGCGAAGCCGCAGACCTTCTGCGCTCGCGCCGCGGAGCCACGCGCGTGCTCGCCCTCGGTACGCGCGCTGGGGGCACGCACTTCAGCGTGCCCTCAGACATCGACCTCGCCGCCTGCCCTCCCGACCTTCGCGCCACCATCCTGGCTGAAGGCGTCCCGCTGTGAGCAACGGCGACTACCCTGCCGTTACCGTGCGCATCCGGCAGGAGCACACGGCCTCGGAGGCGGTGGCCGCGCGTGTGGGCGGCGCGTGGGCCGAGGCCGCGCGTGTGGGCGGCGCGTGGGCCAAGGCCGCGCGCAGCCCGGGCGGCTTCAACGCGGACGCGGCGGCCCTCATGCGGGTCTCGACCTTCACGGCTTCTACGCCGGCCTCGAGCGCGTCATTCTGATCGTGGCTGAGCGCATTGACATAGCGGCGCCATCTGGCGCCGGCCCGCGCCAGGAGCCGCCGCGGCGGATGGCCGTCGAACTGCCCGGCATTCGCCCCGCCGTCATCTCGGAGCAGCCAGCCGACGAGCTCGACCGGTCCCGCTGTCTTTGCCACGTGGTCCGCAATGCCTATGCCTACGCGCTGGTCGCGGCCCGTGAGCAGCGGTGGGTTGGCAGGCGTCTATCAGTACTCTGTTGCTCTCTCAGAGGCAACGGCACAAGCCGGTCGAGGTCAACCGCTTGACGACAGGTTCGGCAGCGGCCGTCGGGGCAGCGCAGGAGGGGCTGCAGGAGCATCACCGCCCGCGGCTGAGCGGCTGGGCGTTCGTAGCGGTAGGATGGTGGCATGGATTCGGTCTACATCGAAACCTCGATCGTGAGTCACGCGTCTGCATGGCCAAGCAGCGATCCCGCGGTCGCGGTTCTGCAGGACCAAGCCAGGCGATGGTTCGCCGCGGAGGCTCCGAACTACAAGCTCGTCACGTCACAGTTCGTCATCGACGAGGCGACACGCGGCGATCCTGATGCGGTGGCACGCCGATCAGCCCTCCTTGCCGATATCCCCGTGCTCCTTCCCGATGCCCGCGTAGAACAGATCGCGGAGGAGATCATCTCGCGATCGTTGATGCCGGCGGCGGCAAGATTGGATGCTCTGCACGTGGCCTCGGCGGCTGTCGGCGGCGTAGAATACATGCTGACGCAGAACTGTCGGCATATCGCCAATGCCCACGTCCTTCCTCGCGTGTATGACTTGCTTGAAGAACTGGGACTGCCGCGCTTGTTGATTTGCACACCGGCCGAATTTCTGGGAGACCCAAACGATGGCTCATAACCCGATACTCGAAGAGATATACGCGGCGCGCGACCAGCTGCTTGCGGACCACAAGGGTGACGTTCACGCCTACGTGCAAGATGCGCGGCAACGCGCCTTGGCTTCCGGACGGCCCATCGCCACGCCGAAGCAACGATCCCGGCATCGCACCGGAGCCGCCGATCCGGACGCCCAAGAAGCGGGAGATCACTTGGCGGCGGCCCGCTGATCGCCGTCGTCTTCGCCGGGGTCACCGACGACGGTGCGGCCATGGACCAGGCGCAGTGTCGCCGCCTGTTCGACCTGCCCACCGAGGCGGGAGCGCCGCGTCCCCGTCGCCGTGGCGGCGCAGTTCAACCACACGCTGACGGCGTACCGTCCGACCCGGCCGCCGAGATGACCGCCCGCGATGGCCGGGGACAGCCGGCTCGCGGCCTCGCCGATGTTCTCGACGAGCTTCTCGAGTCCCAGAAGCTGGATCGGATGAAAGTCGCGATCGACGGCATCACGCGCTGACACGAAATCGACGGCCATGCGTGCGGCGTCGAGCATGTGGCGCAGGCGCACCCAGTCTGCGCTACGCGACACACTCGACCTCGGCCGCGGCCACCACCTCGTCACGGAAGTAGCGGCTGAGGAAGCCCTTGGTGCGCAGGTCGATGCGGCGGCCGATGATCGCGCTGAGCTCATCCTGCACGCGGACCATGTCGAGGAGGGTGACCTGGGCCTCGGGCGTGAGCTCGACCAGCACGTCCACGTCGCTCTGAGGGCCGAAGTCGTCGCGCAGCACGGACCCGAAGAAGGCGAGGCGCTGGATGGGATTGCGGCGGCAGAGCTCGGCGACGCGCTCGTGCTCGATCTCGAGGTGAAGGCCCACGCTGCCCTTCTGATCGGTGACGTTTCCAAGCCTGCTCTGGAGTATAGCGCCGGGAGGCCGAGGTCGCGCGCCTGTTCGTGCGCGACCTCGCAGAGGTACTCCATGGGGGTGTCGCAGCGAGCCGCTCTCAGCCCACGACCTGGCCGGGCACTGCTCGCGGAGGCCTTTGAGGAAGCAGACGGCGTTGTGCGCGGCGCCGCACGAGAACAGCTTGTCGCCGAGTGGGCGCGTCAGAGCTCGCCATCAACCGGCTGTGGGTGGCCGAAGTCCGGCAGCGCCTCCAAGGCACTTCGCCGCGGAAGCACCACCCAGGGACGACTTCGCGACGGCCATGTCGCGAGCGTCGCACTGGACTGCCGCCGGACTGGCAGCGAGAGAGCGGCGAGGCCGCGAAGCATGTCGTCGGCGAGGAGGGCGTACCAGCCGGCTCCCCATGCAGGCGTGTCGTTGTCGGGCGAAGCGCTTCGCCTTGCCCTCCCGGCCACGCCGGAGGGCGTCGCCGAAGTGCTATCGTGACTGAGTGAAGGTACTTGCTGCGTGCTGTGCCGCCTGGGCGTCGCCTGGGTTTGGCGGCGGTTCGTATGGGGTTCGAATGCATCGGGGGTCGAACGATGAGATCGCGCATGGTGCTGCTACTCTGGCTTGCTCTGGGTGTGCTGGTGGCCTGCGGTGCGGTGTCGCCGCCGCCGACGGGGGCGTGGATCTCGACCGGCGACGGATCATGGGTTTGGCAGTGGCCGCTGCCGCAGGGCAACGGCCTGAACGACGTCACCTTCGCCGACGCGTCGGCGGGCTGGAGCGTCGGCGGCGGCGGCACGATCCTCACCACCGCCGACGTGGGCGCGACCTGGGCGTCACAGTCCTCGGGCACGCGCTCATCCCTCTCTGCGGTGGACTTCGCCGGCGCGCGCACCGGCTGGGCGGTCGGCGACGCCGGCACGGTGATGGGCACCACGGACGCGGGCCTCACCTGGACCGTCACGACGATCGGTGACGACGACCTGCGCGACGTCTCGTTCGGGAGCGCCGCCGCGGGGTGGGCGCTCGGCTTCCGCTGGCCCGCAGATCCCGATGCGCCTTTCGCGAGCGTCCTCTACCGCACCATCGACGGTGGTGCTACGTGGGCCGTCCAGAAGACCTGGGACGCCCAGCAGCTCCGCGCCATCGGCTTTGCCGACGCATCGATGGGCTGGGCGGTCGGCGACGGCGGGCGCATCCTGCGCACCGCGGACGGCGGCGCCACGTGGACGTCGCAGGACGTGGCCCCCGAGGTCGACCTCTCCGCGCTCTGCGTGGTGAGCGCGTCCCACGCCTGGGCGGCCGGCGACGGCATCCTCGAGACCACCGACGGCGGCGCGACCTGGAAACCGCGCGCGACCCTGGACATCTGGAACAACACCTTCACCAGCGTGGCCGCGGATGGCGAGGGCCACGTCGCGGCGACGGGCTGGTACTACCCCGACGAGACCGAGCTGGATCCCTGCGGCATGATCGCCACGAGCCTCGACGGAGGCGCGACGTGGAGTGCGCACTTCGAAGCCGAGTACCTGGAGGGCGTCTTCGCGAGCGTCGCCTTCAGCTCGCCGACCGGCGTCTGCGCCGTCGGCGAGACGGGCGCCGTGGTGCGCTCCAGCGACGGTGGGACGACGTGGACCGGCCGCGATCCGCTGGCCCTTCGTGCGCTGAACGGCGTCGACTTCGTCGATGCTCAGAATGGCTGGGCTGTGGGCGCCTACTACGGCCCCGGCGAGCCGTCGAGCCTGGTGCTGCGCACCGCCGACGGCGGCGCGACCTGGAAGGAGGACGTGTTCTCGCCGGGCAACTGGGGCGCGGGGCTCTCGGCCGTCGATTTCGTGAGCCGCCGGGTCGGCTACGCCGTCGGCGACGCCGGCCTTGTGCTGCGCTCGGGCGACGCCGGCGCGCACTGGCGCACGGTGAACGCGTCTCGCGGCGGCCGTGACGCTCTGTACGCCGTCGATCTCGTCGGCGCGTCTCGCGGTTGGGCGGTGGGCGAGAAGGGCCTCATCCTGACGACGACCGACGGCGTGCACTGGCGCAAGCAGCGCTCGCGGACGGTGAGCACCCTGTTCGGCGTGTCGTTCGCGACCCGCACCGTGGGCTACGCCGTCGGCGACAAGGGGTGCATCCTCAAGACGAGCGACGGCGGGGGGACGTGGCGGCTGCAGGGCTCGGGCACGCCGGCGACCCTCACGGCTGTGGATTTCATCGACGGCTCGCACGGATGGGCGGTCGGCGCAAGCCTCTCCGCCCAGACCCCCGACCGGGCGCCGGTGGTGCTGCGCACCATCGACGGAGGGCGCACCTGGACGCCGCAGACGCTGCCGCGGGCGGCGAACCTCAGCGCGGTCGACTTCCTCGACCGCGACAAGGGCTGGATCGCGGCCGACGACGGCACGGTGTTCGTGACCACGGATGGGGGAGAGACCTGGGCCGCCCAGGACCCGGGCGTCGCCGAGGGGCTCAGCGGGCTCGTCGCCGTGGGCCAGACCGACATCTGGGCGGTGAGCAGGGCGGGGGGCATCGTGCGGCGGGCAGTGCCGGAGGGGGCGCGCTGAGTCCGGCCCGCGGGCAGTGCCGGAGGGGGCGCGCTGAGTCCGGCCCGCGGGCAGTGCCGGAGGGGGCGCGCTGAGTCCGGCCCGCGGGCAGTGCCGGAGGGGGCGCGCTGAGTCCGCCCCGCGCGACCCGTGCGCCTGGCGCTTCCCAAGAGACCGTCACCATATGTAATGTATTCTGGCATATGGTGCCACTATGTGCAATCATACATGCATATGGTGACTCGCCAGTCTTGGATCGATCGCGTGGAGGGCGCCTGGCGGTGCCGCAGCGTCGTGTGGCTGCGCGGCGTGGGCCGCGTCGGCAAGACGTGCCTCTGCCAGTCGCTCGGGGGCACGGTCTACCTGGACTGCGACCTGCCCGGGACGCTGCGCCAGACGGCGGACCCGGAGGCCTTCTGGAGCGCTCTGCGCGGCGAACGCGTGGTCCTCGACGAGGTCCAGCGACTCGCTGATCCCGCGCTGTTGCTCAAGATCGCCGCCGATCACTTTCCCGAGACGAAGGTCCTCGCCACGGGCTCATCGACCTTGGCCGCGACGGCCAGGTTCTCCGACAGCCTCGCCGGTCGCAAGGCCGTCGTATGGCTCACGCCGATGGTCGAGGCGGACCGCACGACGTTCGGCGGCGCGCTTGAGGATCGTCTGTGGTGGGGAGGCCTGCCCGGCTTCTACCTCGGCGGGGATTCGGCGCCTGACTCCGACTACGCGGAATGGCTCGAGTCCTACTGGGCGCGCGACGTGCAGGAGCTGTTCCGCCTGCGCCGGCGTGGCGCCTTCGTGCGCTTTGTCCGACTCGTGCTCGCGCGCAGCGGAGGCATGTTCGAGGCCACATCGTTCGCCGAAGCGTGCGCCGTGAGCCGCGCGACGATCGCCAGCTACCTCGACGTGCTCGAGGTGACCGGTGTCGCGCAGGTCGTGAGGCCGTTCTCCTCGCGGGCGACCACCGAGATCGTGTCGGCCCCCAAGGTCTACGGGTTCGACACCGGCTTTGTGCGCTTCGCCAACGACTGGCGCCAGCGGCGTCCTGAGGATCTGGGGCGGCTGTGGGAGCACTACGTACTGAACGAGCTGAACGCACGGCTCGACCCTCTGACGATCCGCTACTGGCGTGCCAGGAAAGGCCCCGAGGTCGACTTCGTCGTGCCGAGGGATGAGCGCTCACCAGTGGCCATCGAGTGCAAGTGGCGCGCGAGCAGTGCGAGCAGAGTGCCGGGCATCAGAGCGTTTCGCGCGAAGTACCCCGGCGCCGAGAACTACGTGGTGTGCGCGGACGCGGAGCGCCCGTACCGCACGCGCGCGAGCGGGGTGGACGTCACCTTCACGAACCTCGAAGGCCTGGTCGATGCGCTGAGCGGAGGCGGGACCCGGTAGACGGCCGCGCGTCGCTGGCGCCGGCGCGGCTCCTCGTTCGGGGGGCGGCAACGCCGCGGCTCAGCGTTCGCCTACCGCCGCGCCGGCGCCGGCGACTCTCTATTCAGCGACCCAGGTGACCGTGTACTCGGTATCCTTGCCCGGGAGCGGGATGCCGGGGTCGCGGACGACCCAGCTCCCCGCGAGCCCGTGCTCGCGCGCGACCAGCTCGAAGTGGCACATGGCGATGCCCATGTCGACGCGCTGCAGGTCGGCGATGCGCAGCACCGTGAACAGCGCGCTGCCCTTGCCGTAGCCCCTGGTGCGGCGCAGGTAGAAGTGCCAGGCGCCGCCGCCGCCATCGCCGCCGCCAACGCCGTCGCGGACGAGGCGCCACGGCTGCTTGTTGGTGGCGGACGGCGCCATGCGCAGCGCCTCGAGCGCCTCGGCGTAGGCTGCCACGGCGCCGAGGTCGAGCGGCTCGCCGAAGCGTCGCTCGAAGAAGAGCTCCGAGGAGGGCAGCCTGCGGCTGCCCTCCTCGCGCTCGCGGATGCGCGCGCGGCCGTCGTCGCCGATGAGGCCGAGCGACGCCACGGCGGGCATCGTCTCGTCGCGCGCGAGGCCGCCGAAGCGGCGCACGAAGCTGCTCCGCGTGAACGTGCCTCCCAGCCAGCAGGTGCCCAGGCCCAGGTCGGTGGCGTAGAGGATGATGTGCTCCAGCAGGTAGCCGTAGTCCTCGAAGTCGCGGGGCGCGCGACGCACGGCGCCGACGATGAAGCCGGTCGCGTTCTTGATGAACCCGTAGGTGCCGAGGCGCCGGAGGGCGCTGTCGTCGCCCGGCGTCGCGGCCACGAGGGCGAAGCGCGCCTGCGCGCCGAGCGGCCCCGCTGCGTGGGCCGCCATGAACGCTGTGAGCAGACGCTGCTGCGCGGCGGCGATGGGCTCGGGCCGGTTTGTGCGGCACGAGTAGCGCCGCCGGATCAACTCACTGACGGGCGCGCTCATCGTCGGAATGTTGGGCGTCGGCTTGCTCGTCGTGGGCTCCTTCATCAGCTCTCCTCCCACCTGTTTGCGGGCGAGAGCCTCAGGCCGGGATCCCGGCGCCCCGCAACCTGCCTGCCTGAGACAGGGTAGTCGCTCGGTACGCGCGGGGCAACGAGCGAGCCCCTTCAGCGGGGCACAGTCCCCGTACCCAACTCGTCAGCCATGGCCCTGGTCGCCCTGGAGATCAAGAACGGCCGCGAGCCTGACGACGAGCGGCTCGGGCTCGACGCCGTCGTGGCGCGCTATCAGCCGCAGGCGGCGACGGTGATCGATACGGGCGCCGCCCGGCTCTCCGGCTTCCTCGGGACCGACTGCCCGAAGACCAGAGCACTTTCAGCACGTGCGTCCGCTGCCATGCGGCGGCGGTCAGATCCGCTTCACGTCCGGCCGATGGGGGTGTGGCAGGCCTGCGCCCGCCCTCCGCTCCGCCGACCGGCGCGGCCCCGTGGGCGAGGGTCTCGGCATCTGCTCCTGCAAAGCATAAGTTATCGTCATACGATGTGACTGGTCGCTGAGGCAGAGAGAACCGGTCAGGGAACCACGAAAGAGGAGGCACAGCATGTCGGTCGAGGACGCCAAGAACTATCTGCGCAGATTGGCCACAGACAAGGAGCTCGTGGCCACCGTCAAGGCGGCGACGAGCGCGGAGGAGCGCATCGCCGTGATCCGCGCCGCGGGCTACGCCTTTGACCTCAAGGAGCTCGCCGAAGCCCGCAGCCTCGAGCTCAGCGACGAGGAGAGCCGCAAGATCGCCCTCTCGGACGAGGATCTGGCGGCCATCGCCGGAGGCAGCGGCTGCGGCTGGACGCACGAGTCGGAGGGGCACTGCGGGCACACGCACGAGGGCGAGGGGCATCACTCTGGTTGAGATTCAGCACACACGTCACGCGCCCAAGCGGCCGCCGCGCTCTTGGGGGGTACGGGAGCGGCCGCGGTGCGTGTGGCTCTGGCGCGGGCAGGCCCGCGCGCCCCTTGCTCCCGATGATCGCTTGACTGTCGCGGCGCCATGGGTGCAGTCCTGCCGATGAAGCGTTTCCGGGCGTGGAGGCGCAGGCCCAGGGCGGCCGGCTCGCAATGGACGCGGCGGATGGCCTCGCGCAGCCGCCGGCGGCCGCCGGCCAGGATCACGAGATCGTCCCCGAAGCGGCGGCAGAAGAGCCGCCCGTCGGCGCAGATCTTCGAGGCCGGCCGCCAGGCGCTGCGGGCGCCGGGCCCGCCCTCGGCCGACAGGAGGTTGACCGTCTACAGTCAAGGAGAATCCGCCATGGAGTGGTCCCGCTACAACCGGCTGTTTGAGTCCGAGCGCTTCGGCGGCTTTCTCTACAACGCGCTCTCCAACACGCTGCTCGAGCTCGACGCGGCGCACTACCACGTCCTCGAAGGGCTGCGCGAGCGCGGCGGCGCGAGCGCGCCGGACGAGGGCGCGAGTGCGCCAGGCGGCGTAGCCCCGCCGGGCGCGGAGCCGGCCGCGAAGACCGCCGCCGACCCCGACTTCCTCGCCCTGCTGCGCGCGAACAAGGCGCTCGTCGAAGCGGGCGAGGAGGAGCGCCTCCTGCTCGCCCGCCACTACGAGCGCCATGCGCGCTGCTTCGACGGCTCTCATCTGGGGCTCACCATCTGCCCGACCCTGAAGTGCAACTTCCGCTGCCCCTACTGCTTCGAGCACGACCA
>Ga0247842_10001211_pt1 | contig 44667 bp, 53 predicted proteins | sample LaCruzMarch2015__3_FD_192411 | JGI IMG/M metagenome (GOLD analysis project Ga0247842, IMG submission 192411) | Freshwater microbial communities from meromictic Lake La Cruz, Castile-La Mancha, Spain - LaCruzMarch2015_19m | ecosystem: Environmental > Aquatic > Freshwater > Lake | place: Spain...
TGTGCTTAGGTAGAAGAAGTTGTTAAGAAGAAAAATTATACTTTTGTATTAAAACCTAAAAACATTTTAGGTTATTTTTGGTGTCTGTGGAAAAGTTGGGTTGTGGGGTTTTGTAATTCAAAGTTATTATATCATACGATAGTGTGTATACCAATTTTAATTTTTCTAAATTTTGCTATACTTTGCCTATGGCGAAACAATATTACACAACTATAGGACTTGAAATACATGCTGAACTTAATACGAAGTCTAAAATGTTTTGCGGGTGTATTAATGACCCAAACGAAAAAACTCCAAATGTGAATATCTGTCCGGTTTGTATGGCTCATCCGGGAACTCTCCCAGTGATTAACAAACAAGCCGTAGAGAATGTGATAAAGGTTGGGCTTGCACTAGGTGCAAACATTGCCGATTTCACAGAATTTGACCGTAAGAATTATTTTTACCCGGATATCCCGAAGGGTTATCAGATTTCCCAATATAAATTCCCAATTGTTTCCGGTGGTAAATTATGTGGAGTGGATATTACTCGCGTTCATTTAGAAGAAGACACCGCCACATCAAAGCATATTGGAGGAGACCTGCCTCGCGTTGACACGCAAGCCAAGGCGGGCTATTCTCTTGTAGATTTTAATCGTGCTGGAGTGCCACTTATGGAACTTGTAACCGAGCCAGTAATTCACTCGTCAAAAGAAGCCAGGGATTTTGGCAGAGAACTTCAATTACTTCTTCGATATCTTGGCGTAAGTGAAGCCAACATGGAGAAAGGTGAAATGCGAGTTGAACTTAATATTTCCGTTTCAGACGACCAAAATAAATTCGGGACTAAAGTTGAAGTTAAAAACATTAATTCTTTCCGAGCAATGGAACGCGCCGCCCTATATGAAGTTAAAAGAATGACTGAGCTTCTTGAGGCAGACAAGGGTAGTGAGATAGTTCAAGAAACTCGTGGTTGGGATGAAAGTAAGCAAGTAACATTTTCTCAACGCCTGAAAGAGGATTCACATGATTACCGGTATTTCCCAGACCCCGATTTACCAAAGTTATTTTTAAGTAAAATTTTTTCCGCCCAAGGCGGACCAGCCTCGGGCTGGGATAAATTGCGTAATGAGCTACCCGAACTCCCCGAAGCTCGAAGAAACAGATACAAAAATGATTATGGAATTAAAGACGAAGACATTGAAAGCTATATTGTTGATAAAGAACTCGGTGACTGGTTTGAACGTGTCGCAAGTAGCTTAAAAGATAAAACAAAAATTAAAGTTGCTTCAAACTATATAACTTCTGACTATCTAGGCCTCAAAAAAATAAATATGGAAGTCCGACTTCCACGCATAGAAAATTTTGTTGAGTTAATTAATATGGTTGCTGATGGTAAAGTATCTTCTCGTGGAGCAAAAGATATTCTGGCTATGATTGTTGTTAATGATGAATCTCCAATGAAAATTGCCGAGGGGAAAGGGCTAATTCAAAACCACGACGAAGGAGCGCTAAAAGAAATTATCCAGAAAGTAATTGATGCTAATCCTGCAGTCGTTGCAACCTACAAGGGTGGCAAAGAAAATGCTCTAATGTCACTTGTCGGTCAAGTGATGAAAGAATCCAAAGGTAGTGCAAACCCAGCTCTTGTACAAAAAATTTTAAAAGAATTATTGTCTTAAAATATGGCTGATAAAATCAAAATAGGTAAATATCGACACTATAAGGGCTTCATTTGCCAGGTTATTGGGGTTGCTCGCCATAGTGAAGACCCAAATGAGGAGCTTGTTATATACACCCATCCTGATGAAAATGGTTTTGAGCAACTTTGGGCTCGCCCAATAGAAATGTTCAAAGAAAATATAGAGACAGAAAATTATAAAGGTCCGAGGTTTGAATACCTAGGATAATTACTGATTACCAATTACCAATTACTAATTAATAATTAAAAAATTGTGTTATAATAAACCTATATGGAAACCCCGAAAGAATTTTCAATATTGAATTCGGGGAGTATCAAAAATTTTTAGATAAATATTATTAATTAATTTATTATAATTTATGAATGAAAATTCAAACGGGGCAAGCAAAAAATTAAAAGTAGCTATAAATGGTTTTGGAAGAATTGGTCGGGCTTTTTTAAAAATCGCTTGGGAGCGAGAAGATTTAGAAATAATTGCAATTAATGACCTCGGCTCAATTGAAAGTTTAGCTTATTTACTTCGTCACGATACGGTTTACAGAAACTGGGGACATAAGGTAGAAGTTTCTGGATCAGATCTTGTCATAGAAGGTAAAACTATTAAATTCATTTCAGAAAAAGATACGACCAAACTTCCATGGAAGGACTTAGAGATTGATGTTGTTGTTGAATCAACAGGGCTGTTCACTTCATTCGATAAAGCAAAGTTCCATATTGATTGCGGGGCTAAAAAAGTTGTAATTTCAGCTCCGGCCAAAAAAGATGACTTTCATTCCGCCTCCGCCCCTGGCTACAGCGAGACAAGGGGTGAGACAATTCTTTTAGGAATAAATGAAGACAAATTTGGTACTTGTGACATCACTTCAAATGCTTCTTGCACAACAAATGCTGCCAGTCCACTTATCTCAATTCTTCATGAAGCACTTGGCGTAGAGAAGGCCATATTAAATACCGTACATGGTTATACCGCATCACAAGCTCTAGTAGACGGCCCAAGCAAGAAGGATTTACGAGAAGGCCGTGCAGCCGCTCAAAACATTGTTCCAAGCTCAACTGGTGCCGCTATTGCCGTCACAGAGGCGTTTCCAGAGCTAAAAGGACTATTTGATGGTATATCTATCCGCGTTCCAGTTCCAGCTGGTTCAATTGTTGATATTACTTTTATTTCAAAAAAAGATACAACGAAAGAAGAAGTAAATGAAATATTGAAAAAAGCATCAACTGATAAGAAATGGGAGAAATTGTTTACTGTCACAAATGAACCACTGGTCTCGTCAGATATTTTGGGAGAAAGTCATGCGTGTATTGCAGACCTTGAAATGACTCGTGTCGTCGGAGGAAACTTAGTTAAAGTTCTCGGCTGGTATGATAACGAAATGGGGTATACATATACACTTGTTGACCATGTAGTTAAAACGGGAAATACAATTAAATAATATATTGTCAAGTTGACGCTTTGTGTTTTTTGCGATAAATTATTAATGAATGAAAGGGGAAAGTGTGGACAAAACCATGAGCACAGTGGTCCGTCCATATGAAAAGAAAGTGATCTTTCCAGACCTGTCGCTAAGGTAAATGCAAATATAAGTTTTGGCACGGGCCCGATTAATGTCAAACACCGAAGCGCTGGACGCAAGTGCATTTCAGGCGTAGTACCCTTAAATTAAGTAGCCGGATTGAAAACCCGGCTTTTTTATTTGATTTCCCCTTTAAATACAAAATTCGCGGGACCACGGAGGATAATTTCGCCTTCGTAATTTTCAGAGATGAAAAGTTTTCCACCAGAAAATTCAAGAGTAACTTCCTTTATATCAGGATTTAATTTTTTCATAATCGCATAGACGGCGCAGGCACCAGTTCCACAAGAAAGTGTCTCTCCACATCCACGTTCCCACATTTTTACTTTGTAATATTCGTCGCTGATTTTTTCGACAAATTCAACATTTATTTTATTTGGAAAATGAAAATCGTTTTCGATTTTTGACCCAATTGTTTTTATGTCTATGTTTTCTAAATTATCAACCTCCAAGACTGCATGTGGATTGCCCATCGATACACAATGTAATGTGAAATCATTAATATTGAGAATTTCACTAGGGAAATCACTAGTGATATAATTAGGGATTCCCATATTAACTGAAAGTGTGCCATCTTCATTTATTGTTACTTTTTTCACTCCAGCACGAGTATCAATATTTATTGAGTAAGGCAAGACCTTACTCAAATTTATTTGTTCTAAGAAAAATTTTGCCGTGCATCTTGCCCCATTTCCACACATTTCAGCTAGAGTTCCATCGGAATTATAGTAATTCATAAAACAGTCCGCCTTGTCTAGTCGAGACAGGTCCGCCTTCGCTTCGCTTCGGCGAGACAAGTCTACTTCTTTTAATTCACCTTGTTGAGGTAAGTCCACTTTTTTACTTTCTTCGAGTAGAATTACTCCATCGGCACCAATGCCAAAACGTCTATCACAAATAGTTTTTATATCATCTTTTGATAGATTAATATCTTCTTTTAAATTATTAATCAATATGAAGTCATTGCCAGTGCCTTCGTATTTGTAAAAATTTACCATACCTACCCATTATATTATATTTAAATAAAATGTTATAATAACAGTACTTGTCCCGTTAGAAGTTATACATGTTATATTTGGGGACGGGAATTATTTCAAGAAAATATTTATATTTTGATTTTATTAATTAAATTAAGTATGTTTCGTAATCGAAACTACTTCTAATGGGATGATATACATTGGAAGTGACCACGCTGGTTACAAATTAAAAGAAAAACTTAAAACTTACATTGTCGAACTTGGTTATCAAGTTGACGACAAGGGCGCTTTTGCATTAAATAATGAAGATGATTACCCTGATTATGTAAAATTAGTTGCTAGCGCAGTTGCTGGTAATAGTGAAAACATGGGCATATTTCTCGGTGGTTCAGGTCAGGGTGAAGCGATGTGTGCAAATAAAGTAAGAGGAATTCGTGCACTTGTTTACTATGGCGGTAAAAATTGTCAAAGAGATATTAATGGAAATAAAATGGGAGCAGTTGCCTCAGCACGACTACATCAGAATGCTAACATTCTTTCTCTTGGAGCACGTTTTTTGACCGAGAGAAGAGCCAAAAAAGCAGTCAAAATTTTCTTAGAAACATCATTTTTAAATGAAGAGCGTCACGTTAGAAGAATTAATAAATTAGAAACTAGCAACTAGGTACTAGGTACTAGCAATTACAATGACAGAAATTACTCCGGCAGTACTTGCCAAAGATTTTAATGAATTAAATGAAAAATTATCTAAATTTGTTAATTTGGTAAGTTTAGTTCAGATTGATATTTGCGACGGCAAATTTGTTCCGTCTATTTCCTGGCCAATGAATCATAGTGACCAAACTAGTGTTGAGAGAATTTTAAATGAAGAAGAAGGTTTGCCATTTTGGAATGATTTAGATTTCGAATTTGACTTGATGGTTTTGAATGCACATAAGCAATTCGATTTTTTTATGAAGCTTGGTGCCAAAAGAATTATTTTTCACTTGGAAGCTGAGACTGAAAATAGTTTTAAAGAATTTCTAGAATCAATGGACCCATACTATAAAGATAATATTGAAATTGGTCTTGCTATAAATACAACAACAAGTACTGATAAACTAGAACCGTTTATAAATTACGTTGATTTCGTGCAGTGTATGGGAATCGCACGTGTTGGTTTTCAAGGTGAGGAATTTGACGAAAGAGTTTTAGCTCAGATTAAAGATTTGAGATTAAAATATCCTGAATTAAAAATTTCTATTGATGGCTCTGTTAATGAAAATACTGCAAGAGCATTACTTGAAGCAGGAGCAAACAGATTAATAATTGGCTCTGCATTACTAAACAGTCACGATATCAGAGAAAAAATTAAAGAGTTTGAAGCTTTGTAAAAAAATATTTTTTTGTTAAAATGTATAGTAATGAAAGAAACACTAACAGATGAGAAAATTGTAGAGCTAAAACAAATAGCTAATTCTATTCGTAAGAGCATTATTGAAATGCTAAGAGATGCGGGAAGTGGCCACACGGCTGGGGCTCTTGGAATGGCTGACATTTTTACTTTGCTATATTTTCATACCCTCAAACACGATTCCAAAAACCCACTCTGGGTGGGTCGCGATAGACTAGTCGTTTCCAATGGACATATTTGCCCAGTATTATATGCGACTATGGCCGAAGCTGGATACTTTCCCAAAGAGGAACTTAAGACACTCAGAAAATTCGGCTCACGACTTCAGGGTCATCCACACCGACAATATTTGCCCTTTGTTGAAACATCATCTGGACCACTTGGCTCAGGGCTATCACAAGGTATAGGAATGGCGATTGCAGATAGAATATATGGAGGTGAAAAAACTATTTATGCAATATTGTCAGACGGTGAACACGACGAAGGAAATACTTGGGAAGCAATAATGCTCGCCAGTAAAGAGAAACTTTCAAACCTGATTGCAATTGTTGATAGAAATAAAATTCAGATAGAAGGGAACACCGAGCGGGTCATGCCACTTGGTGATTTGAAAGATAAATACAAAGAATTTGGTTGGAATGCCTTGGATGTTGATGGACACGATTTTTGGGAAATTAATAATGCAATTTATAAGGCAAAGAAGAATAAGGGGTCTCCTTCGGTTATTATTGCCCATACAATACCAGGACGTGGAGTCAAAGAGTGGGAAAACGATTATCATTGGCATGGAAAAGCACCCAATAAAACTGAAGCCGAAATGGCATTAACCGAACTAAATAAATTCCATGCTTAATCAAAATTTAAAATTAAATACAAAAATTTTTAATCCCGACCCCGAAGGAAAGAATACTTCCTACGGGGCAAGTGTTGAAAAGATTACGACGCGTCAGGGATTTGGGGAGGGGTTACTTGTCGCTGGAATGGAAAATGAAAATATTGTCGCTTTGTCTGCAGATCTGACTGAATCAACAAAAACAAATCTTTTTGCCGACAAATTTCCCGAGAGATTTATCCAAGTAGGAGTTGCTGAACAAAATATGGCGAGTGTTGCAAGCGGAATCGCTTCTATGGGGAAAATTCCTTTTATCACTTCATATGGAATATTTAGCCCAGGACGAAATTGGGAACAAATTCGCACAACTATTTGTTACAACAATCAGCCGGTAAAAATTATTGGCTCACACGCTGGGCTTTCTGTCGGGCCTGATGGAGGAAGCCATCAAATGCTTGAAGATATCGCTCTTACAAGAGTTTTGCCCAATATGGTTGTCATTTCTCCTTGCGATGCAATAGAAGCAAAGAAAGCAGTAATTGCATGTTCAAAAACTAAAGACCCAACATATATTCGCTTGGCTAGAAATAATACTCCTATAATAACTACAGTTGAAACACCATTTGAAATAGGAAAAGCTCAAATTGTTTTTGTACCAGAAGTAGGATTAGCTCATGTTGGAATAATTGCAACCGGACCTATTTTATACAAAGCAATTTTGGTAGCTCGTGAATTAGAAAAAAAGGGGATAAAAGTTAAAGTTATGAATTTATCCACAATTAAACCGCTAGACAAAGAAGCAGTAGTCGCTCTCGCCAAAGAGACAAAAGCCATTGTTACTTGTGAAGACCACCAAGTTGCCGGCGGTATGGGAAGTGCGATAGCAGAAGTTCTTGCTGAGATTTACCCAATTCCGATTGAATTTGTCGGGGTAAATAATAAATTTGGTCAATCGGGGACACCAGAAGAATTAGAAAAACACTATGGAGTAGATATTCCCCATATTATAGAAAAAGTTGAAAAAGTTTTAAAAAGAAAAATTTAATTATTCCTGATTAATAATTTTTTTTCATTTTCTAATTGATTTCTTTTTTCCATCAGTTGATCCATTTCTTTTATATTTTGAAAATTTGAAAAGTCAGATTCATTATTTTCTAAATCTGTAATCGCGTTAACTATCTTGGATATCTTTTTGTTTATTTCTTCCAATCTATTTACTTCAGAACCTAATATACTAGAAGCTTTCTCTTCAGTTTCTTTGACTATTTTTTCATTTAAATTGATTTTGGGATTTAAATTAAAATCTTCTGGATTTTTCATGTTTATTTATATTTTAATTGGTTTATTTTCGACTGCTACATTTTTAATATATTCTTCTATTTGTTCTCTATTTAGAAGTCCTTTATGTGGTCCAACATGTGACACAACAGACATTGCATTTGCCATTCCCCATATAAGCGCTTCGGAAATATCTTTACCAAAAGAAAGTGCAATAACAAATGCTCCAGAGAAAGCATCTCCAGCACCAGTGCTTTCATAAGCTGGCTGAGTGAAGGCCTTCATAAATAAAGTATCATTGCCATCATAAGAATAGGCACCTTTTACTCCATCAGTAATAACCACAATTTTCGGACCTAGGTCATGAATCATTTTTGTGAGAAGTGGAATATTTTCTTGTTCGATTTTTAAAATCTCTTGAGCTTCTTCGTGATTACAAATAAACACATTTGTGTTTTTATAAATATCAGCAAGTTTATCTGTGCCCAGTTTTATTTGATATGTTCCCGGTGAAAAAGCTAATTTTATTTTTGTGTGTCGTTTCAAATAATCAATTATTTCATTATAAAAAGACATCGAATCATCTCCAAGAGAACTTAGATAAATCCAGGCTGGAGAATTATATTCCTGACTTTCTTTTGTTTTAATCCACTCATAATTATACTTCTCATGTTTAGTTAAAATCGTATGCTCTTTTTCATACCAAAGAACATAATGATAATTCGTCGGTTTATCGGATTCAGTTTTCACACAAAAAGTATCAACATTTTCTTTTTTTAATTTATCTAAACAATCAGTTCCATTTTTATCACCTCCAATATTTGTCATCAGAGCTGATTTAAGACCAAGACGACTTGCACAAATAGCAACATTGGAGCTATTACCAGTTGCCGGACAAACCTCAGTTGATTCATAAGGTATTTTACCTCCATAATTAAGACAAAGTTTGCAATGCTCACCCTCTAAATCACAAGATGCTTCCGCATCATTAATTTTAATAAAAACATCTACGGCAATATCGCCAATAGCTAGTAAATCTAAATGTTTATTTTTATCCATGAATATATTATATCATAATATGATATAATTAAAATATGAATCCCGTAGTAGATTTTCAAATTATTACGGGCAATAATAAGGAAAGATATTAATGAAAAGTCGTTAAAAGTATTAAATTTAATTATATTTTTAAATTAGTTTTTCAAAACAATTTGAAAATTCACTACAGGATGAGAACACTAAGAGAATATATAAAAGAAGCAGAGGAAAAGAAAGTGGCGATTGGCCATTTTAATATTTCCAATATAGAAACTTTACATGGCATTTATAATGCCGTAAAAAAATTAGGAGTGCCAGTCATTATCGGTGTCTCGGAAGGCGAAGAAGAATTTATCGGCAAAGACGAAGTTACAGTTTTAATTAAAGAAATCAGAGAAAGAGATAATTATCCGATTTTTCTAAATGCTGACCATCACTATACTTTTTCATCAGTGAAGCTCGCTCTTGATACTGGGTATGATGCTGTTATTATTGACGCAGTTAAACTTCCACTAGAAGAAAATATTGCTCTAACAAAACAATGTGTAGAATACGCAAGACAGTTGAGTAGTAAAGAGGGAAGAGATATTCTTGTTGAGGCCGAGCTTGGATTTATCGGTCAATCATCAAAACTTCTTGATACAATTCCAGAGGGTGTTTCAGAGAAAACTATGACAAGTCCCGACGAAGCAAAAAAATTTGTAGAACAAACTGATATCGACATGTTAGCTCCGTCAGTAGGAAATATTCATGGAATGGTAAAAGGTGGCAATCCAAAACTCGATATTAATCGAATTAAAGAAATTCGTTCGGTTTGCGGAGTACCACTTGTGCTTCATGGTGGGTCTGGAATATCAGATGAAGATTTTACAAATGCAATCAAGGCGGGAATTTCTATTATTCACATTAATACAGAAATTCGTGTGGCCTACAAAGAAGCATTAGAAAAATATTTGAATGAAAATCCAAGTGAAATCGCTCCTTATAAAATCCTGAAACCAGGAGTAGATGCAATATCAGAAGTAGTAGAAAAAAGATTGAAGCTATTCAATAATATTAGCTAAACAAATCTTATATAAATAATTTGCAATAAATATACAGGGGTGTATTTATTGCAAATAAAAAACCATCTTTCTTTTCCCTTGAACCTGGTTCAAAGGAATGCTTGAAAAATATGGGTATTTTGAGGTTAAAAATACTTGACTATTTTATCTAATTGTGCTATACTTTCTGAAACTTTAAAAATTATACCCATGAAAAAGATCTTTGCATTTTTGTTTATGGTGGCTATGGTTGCCACAATGATTTCATGTGAATCAAACATTGTTGCCATTAAGGCAACAGTTGTAAAATTCAACTCAGTCCCCTGGACCGACCCTGGTCATTATAAATGTGAGGCTGTTACGCCAAACGGAGACACTGTTTCTGTTTTGATGGGAGAAGCTGATTTTCTCAATAATCCGCTTCCTATTGAGGGAACAATTCGCACAACAAACCAATCCGGTTTGAAGTATTTTGTTTCTGATAACATTAATACACTTGACATCAGGAAGGTTCCCGCTACAGCACTAGAATTACACAAAAAACCGTTTACTATGCCTGGTATGTATGAATGCTGGATAAAAACTCCATCAGGAGACAGAGTCCTTGCTTTTATGAAGGAAACGGATTATTTAAAAAATCCAATGCCCATAGACGGATACTTGTCCATGACTAAAGGTGGCGGTTCAATGTATTTTTACCTTGCTGACACTACAGAGCAAAAGAAATAACTCCGGCAATTAAGTTATTGTGACCAAATGTCTCGCTGAAATATTGCGAGGCATTTTTTATTACCCAAATCGCTTGCAAGTGGGCAATTTTAATGTTATTATCTCTCTCATGACAAATATATTAACCGCAACAAAGCGAAGTAAGACAGATAAGTTGGGTGCTATACGAAATAACGGTATGGTTCCAGCTGTCGTCTATGGCGCTCGTGTGGAAAACACTATGCTTTCCGTTCCGAGTGTTGACTTCGAAAAGATATTAAAAATCGCAGGTGAGTCAAGCACTATCGTTCTTGAAATAAAAGACGAGGAAAGCAAAACAGCCCTGCCTAGCGACAAAGCTGGTAAGCCTCAAAAAATTGACGTTCTTATTCACGATATGCAAGTCGACCCAGTGAAAGGATTTCCAATTCACATAGATTTCCTTGCTATTGATATGAACAAAGCAATTGAAGTTGGTATTCCTATCGAATTTACTGGAATAGCACTGGCTGAAAAAGATGGCTTGGGTGTTTTGGTAAAAGTTATGCACGAAGTAGAGGTTGAAGCATTACCAAAAGACCTTCCACATAATGTTGTTGTGGATGTCTCGACTCTTGTTGCTCTCAATGACCAAATTCACGCAAAAGATATCAAACTGCCAAAAGGTGTAGAGTTAAAAACATCAGGCGAAGAAGTTATTGCTCTTATCGCTCCAATCAAAGAAGAAGTTGTAGAGGAGGTCCCAGTTGACCTATCGGCAATAGAGGTTGAAAAGAAAGGAAAGAAGGACCTGTCTGACGACAAGGCAGGTGATGAAGTAGCAGAAAAAGCTGAGCCTAAAACTACCGAGAAAGCTGAATAATGCTATACCCCGTAAAATAAATTTTGAAATAAATTTACCACGGGGTATACTATACCTATGAGTTTTTATATTAGAAAACGTTTTTCTTTTATCCTTATAACCGCAATTGTTATAAGTGTCTTTTTCAACCAAATACCTACTATTAAAGCGGATGTTTTGTTAAACAATGCCCAAGCTGACAAAGCTCGACTTGAGGCAGAACTTTCTAATTTAGAGAAAGAAATAGCTGCCAAGCAAAAAGAATTAGACAGCCAAAAGGGAAAGTCAGTTTCAATTTCACGGGATATTGCTGTGCTTACTGCCCAAATTCAAAAATCAAAACTAGATATTAAAGCCAAAAATTTAATTATTCAAAAACTAGGAGGAGAAATCACTGCTAAAAGTAAAACTATCGCCGCTCTATCTACAAAGATAGATAGGGAAAAAGAATCACTAGCTCAACTAATTAGAAAAGAAAGACAAATGGATGATAAATCGATTGTATCTTTAATATTATCCCAAGAAACAATTTCCGAAGCATATGGGGATATTGATGCATTTGCTTCAATCAAAAAAGGTATTGCTGATTCGGTAAACGAAATCCGCGGAGTTAAAGTTGTAACAGAATCAGAAAAGAAAAATCTTGAAGACAAAAAAAATCAAGAAACAGATACAAAGTATGAACTTGAAAATGCCAAAGCTAAAGTAGAATTAAGTGAAACTGAAAAGAAAAAACTTTTAAATATTAGTAAAAATAAAGAATCTGAATATCAAAAAGTTCTAGCCCAAAAAGCACAAAGACGTGCTGAAATTCTGTCTGCTCTATTTAATCTCCGTGATACTTCAGCAATACCGTTCTCAAAAGCATACGAGTATGCAAATCTTTCTGGAAAACAAACAGGAATTCGTCCAGCATTTTTACTCGCAATTCTTACACAAGAAAGTAATCTGGGAGCCAATCAGGGTTCATGCTATGTTACCAATATGGAAACCGGCGCAGGAATTAGTTCTAAATCAGGAACAGTTTTCTCAAATGTGATGAAACCAACGCGAGATATTAAACCATTTTTTGAAATCACTTCTTCTGTCGGACGAGACCCATACAAGACACTTGTTTCGTGTCCGATAGGAGGATTCGGATATGGAGGAGCCATGGGGCCTTCTCAATTTATTCCATCTACTTGGCAAATTTTAAAAAATCGCATTGCTACTGCCTTGGGGGTTAAGACTGCTGACCCATGGTCAGCTCGTGATGCCTTTATGGCCTCATCTATTTATCTGACAGATTTAGGAGCTGGAGCTCAAACTTACACAGCCGAAAGAAATGCCGCCTGCCGATATTATTCTGGTAGTTCATGCGGTTTAGTAAAAGGTAATACTACATACGGCGACCAAGTTATGGCTAAAGCCAAGAATATTCAAACAAATATGATTGACCCATTGCAAGATTAAAGGAATATTTTAGTTGTTATTATAAATAATATCATATTATTTTTTAATTTAAATTAATCACTTCGCGCCCCGTAGCAAATTTTAAGTGCACTAGATTTAAAATTTTGCTTCTGGGGTTGCAAGATTAATAAAATAATGATAGGGTAGTGGAATGAATCCGGTAGTAGAAAATGACATTGTTATAAAAACCGGACAATAAAGCATATAAAAATAAGTGTTTTTGCAAAAATTTATAAAATTAAATTTAGAAATGATGAAATTATAATGTCATTTCTCACTAACCGGATGAAAAAAGATATACACCCAAAATACAATAATAAATCAGAAGTAACCTGCGCTTGCGGAGCGACATTTGCAGTTGGTTCTACAATGGACAAAATAAATATTGAAATCTGCAGTCAATGTCATCCTTTCTATACTGGAAATGATAAAGTTCTCGACACTGCAGGGCGAGTAGATAGATTCAAGAAGCGTCAAGCTCTGTCTAAAAAAACAAAGAAATAACTAGATTTTAAAATCGCTCTTTCAGAGCGATTTTTTTATTAATTCCTCCCCTCCTTACCAAGGAGGGGAATGAGGGGAGGTCTGTATTCTTCAAAGGGGGTTTGACCCCTCCCCAGCCCTCCCCTTGGTAAGGGGAGGGAGGAACTCAAACCTCGTGTTATAATAATAATTATATGAACCTAGATTTAGAACAATTAAAGAAGAGCCATGAGACGAGTTATTTCGCGGAGGAATATGAGCGTCTTTTGAATGAAGAAAAAAAAGTAAGTGATATGGTTGCAAGCGATGAGAGTTTGAGAGAATTAGCAGAAGAAGAATTACAAAATATTAAATTTCAAAAAGAAGCGATTGAAAGACAACTAGAAGAAATGGCAAAAAAAGAAAATGAGGAGGAGGAATTTCCAAATGAAATGATTCTAGAAGTTCGAGCTGGTGCTGGTGGCGATGAAGCATCGCTTTTCGCTTGGGAACTTGCACATATGTACGGCCGGTTTGCTGAATATCAAAAATGGAACTGGAAAATGTTGAGCGATTCATCAAATGATGTTGGTGGCTACAAAGAAGCGACATTTGAAGTGAAGGGTAAAAATTGCTACAAACTTCTCCGTTATGAGACAGGAGTGCATCGTGTCCAACGTGTTCCGGCAACAGAAAAAAATGGAAGAATTCATACTTCAACAGCATCAGTAGCAATATTACCACTTCGAAAGAAAACAAAAATTGTCATAAGCCCGAGTGATTTAGAAATAGAATATTCGCGTTCGGGTGGAGCTGGGGGGCAGAACGTCAACAAAGTTGAAACTGCTGTTCGACTCATCCACAAGCCAACAGGGCTTGATGTCCGTTGCACAACCGAGCGAAGCCAGCTAGCCAACAGAGAAAAAGCTCTCTTGATTCTTTCTTCAAAATTACAAATGTTGAAAGATGAAGAAGAAGCAAAAAAATATTCTGAAAATCGCAAAAACCAAATTGGGACAGGGGATAGAAGTGAGAAAATTCGCACCTACAATTTTCCGCAAGACAGAATCACCGACCATCGCATAAAGCAATCGTGGTCAAACATCCCAAGCATAATGGAAGGGAATATCGATAAAATAATCGACTCCTTGTCATCTGGAGTTGTAGGAGATGTTGAGGAAGAATAAGAATTAGGTTCTAGCTTCTAGGTGCTAGGTTCTAGCGAAATTCAAATTTAAACTATCTCAAATAAAACTAGACAAAATTAAATAAATATTGTAATATCCAAATGAAGGCCATTAGGCTCTGAGAGCCTCAGGCTCGAATGAGATAGTTTTTTGACAATGGATTTTGGTTATTCATTTGTTGGTTATTTTAAGAATCTTTATGGGTTTTTAATATAACCAATAAATAAATATAGTTATTAACTAAAATCTAAAAAAATGAAAACACTATTATTTTCTTTCACTACCTTAGCTTATGCCTTAGGATCTTTTTTGGTTGCCCTAGGGTTTTATGCAAAAAAGGATTCAGGGCAATATGCTTGGTTTGCTATTATTATAGCTGTAGGTGTTTTTTTTACAGCTTTAATAACTTTCTTTTTTTATTTTGAAATAAAAGATTACAATTATTCCAAAAAAAGAAAAATAATAATATACATATCGTATATTGTATTTTTTCTTGTTGTATTTTTCATATCTCAGATGATTATTCCTTTACCTTCAGTATTTGGATTTGCTTCATTTAAATGGTAAACATTTGATAAAGAAGATTAGCGAGGATGATCCCTACTAATCATAAATATTTCACCAGTAGACGCAACAGTAAAAAGGGGCTCTCATAAGAATAATTTATGGGGTCTGGTAAATCGAATGTATGATGGTCCTGGTCAGTTAAGCCCTGCCGAGTTTGTGCAGGGTTTTTTTATTTTCTAGTCGCTAGTTGCTAGTACCTAGTTGCTACCTATTGCTTTATTTTTAGATATATGTTATACTTGACGGAGTAGTTTGCTTATGTTTTGGTATTTGTTTCATTCTTCGTGTGTTAAACATTGAGGCATGTAAATGAAAATCGGCTATGCGATTACATTTATTATTTCCAATTATTTGTCGATCAAAGAATTGGAATCCGACCTCGCGTCGGATTAGTTTATTTTTGCAATTCGGTATTTAGTTAAAGTTTTGCAAAGCATAATTGTCATATATGGCAAAAAAGTTATATGTTGGTGGTCTTCCTTACAAGACTACAAACGATGAGCTTAAAGCTCATTTCAGTGCTGCCGGAGCGGTCGCTTCAGCAACCATTATTATGGATAAAATGACTGGTCGCTCAAAAGGTTTCGGTTTCATCGAAATGGAAAACGATTCTGATGCAGCAACAGCAATCTCAATGTTTGACGGTAAAGATTTCGAAGGAAGAAATCTTACAGTAAACGAAGCTCGTCCTATGGAAGAGCGTCCACAAGGTGGTGGAGGTTTCCGTGGTAATCGATAATAATATATTGAATAAAAAATCCCCATTCGCAAGATAGGGGATTTTTTATTGCAAAAACTAGCTATTTTTGATATAGTTTGGTGGTAATTTTGAAAAAAAATGTTTTTTTGTTATTATAACGTGTGTAATTACTTTGTTATTCAGGTATTGCGTGTGTAGTTCAGTGGTAGAACGCTGTCCTGATAAGACAGAGGCCGAAGGTCCGATTCCTTCCACACGCACAGCGGGTGAGTAAGCAAACTACTTTGCTTATGTGTAGGGATCGGAAGACTTTTCATTATCGAAGATTGAAAAGTACCCGCGACCGTAGGGCGAGATTCCTTCCACACGCACAAGGCCCATGGCCTTTTACTTTTATGGACAATAAAAACAACAAACAATTATGGTGGCAACCGGCAATGGTGATGTTTGCTAACATTTCTGGGTGGATTGTGGGGCCTATAATTTTGGCTCTTATCGTTGGAAAATATTTAGATAAAAAATATGATAGTGACCCTTGGTTTTTTATTGGATTAACAGCAGTTGCATTTTTTATTTCAATTTTTGGAATTTTAAAAATATTAATGAAATATATTAAAGAAATTGAGAGGGAAGCCAAAGAAAAAAAAGATTTGCAAGAAAAAAATAAAACATTAGATTAATAATATATGGTAGAAATAACAGAAATTAACGAGAACCAAATAGAAAATCAATTCGATCAATCTATATCGACTATAGATGAATCAACTCATGAAATATCACATGAGGCAACATTATACGCAGAACCAGTTTATCATGTTGGATCATTTCCAATAACAAATGCACTTTTAACAAGTTGGATTGCTGTTTTTATAATTATAGTAATTTCAATTATTCTCCGAACCAAGCTCCGCGAAATTCCACGCAAATTCCAGAACTTTTTTGAAATTATACTGGATGGCGCACTTTCTCTTTGTGACCAAGTAACAGGTGACAGAAAAATAACTCTGAAAGTTTTTCCATTAGCATTTTCAATTTTCTTTTTTGTTCTAATAAATAACTGGTTAGGGATATTGCCGTTTGGAGGATTTGGTCTAGTTGAAACTCATGGTGGTGAATCAGTTTTTATACCATTTATTAGAAGCGGAACCGCAGATATTAACACTACTTTGGCGTTAGCTGTCCTTTCAGTCATTGGAGCTAATGTTTTCGGTATTATTTCTATTGGCTTATGGAAAACATTTAATAAATATGTTAATCTGAGGTCACTCGGACAGATATTTACAAAAGTAAGACGTGACCCAACGATTTTAGTGGTTGCACCTATAAGCTTTTTTGTGGGAATACTTGAACTTATTGGAGAATTCGCAAAAGTCGCTTCGCTCTCTTTTCGTCTCTTTGGAAACGTCTTTGCCGGAGAAGTTCTTTTGCTTTCAATGAGTGCAATACTTGCCTATGGTCTTCCTATACCATTTCTATTTTTAGAAATTTTCGTAGGATTAATACAGGCATTTATATTTGCAGTTTTGGTTATTGTGTATTTCACAATCGCCTCACAGGACCACGATGAGCATGAGGAACATAAAGAGCAATTAGCAACGTAACAGTAAGTAGTTAATTTTATTATTAGTAGTCGAAATTATTATTAATTAAATGTCCGCAAGATGAGATGAATTATTAAAATTTTTTATCGTGTCGGAGCCCTTTAGAGTTAAGCGAAAAAAATTTTAATAATTCATCTCATCATACATGAGGATAAATAAAAATATGGAAATAGGAAGTCTAGCAAAAGCAATCGCAATCGGATTAGGTGCTATCGGCCCAGCTATCGGTATTGGTATGATTGGAGCAAAAGCCATGGAAGCTATTGGCCGTAATCCAGAAGCTTCAGGAAAGGTTTTGGTTCCAATGTTGATTGCTTCAGCCTTCGCCGAAGCTATCGCAATTTACGCTCTCGTTATTGCATTCTCAATTAAGTAGTTTTGCTATTTACATCTAGTCAATTGATTTTTCAAATGGCTAGGAGTAAGGAGCTAAAGCTTCTTTGTTTTTAATTCGTAATTCGTAATTATTAATTCTTAATTATTTAAAATATGGAATCATTGATAACAACATTTCACATAGATTGGAAAATCATTATAGCTCAAGTATTAAACTTCTTGATAGTTTTTTTAGTTCTATATTTCTTTGCTTTGAAACCCCTAAAGAAATTAATGTCTGAAAGAGAAACTCGAATAAATAAAGGGGTAGAAGATGCAAAAATTAATGCCGAGACTCTAATAAACACAAAGAAAGAATACAATGAGGTTATTAACAAAGCAAAAGAAGAAGCAAATATTCTTTTCCAACAAGGTAAAAAAGAAGTTGAAGTTAAAAAAATTGAAATGATGGAAAACGCCAAAAAAGAAGTTGATAATATGATTGCCAGTGGTAAAAAAACGCTTGAAGCCGAAAAAACAAAGATGGTAGAAGAAGCCAAGCAAGAGATAGTTTCTCTTGTTGTGAAAGCCACAGAAAAATTACTAGGGTCCGAAACAAATGATAAATTTGACCAAAAAACAGTCGACCAATTAAAGAATATTTAATATGGCAAGCATTTCTATTAATAATTTAGCTCGGGCAATATACGAATCATCTCACGGAAAAACAGGTGCTGAACTTGACGTAGTCATAAAAAATGTGGTTAAATTACTTTCGGAAAAACATGCGATTGGTAAATCAAAAGAAATTTTAAATAAATTGCAAAAAATAATAGATAAGGATGAAGAAATGGTTCGAGCAAAAGTAAGTTCCAAAATTGAAATAAAAAAACATGTAATCAATGAGATAGAAGATTTTATAAAAAAGAGATATAAAGTCAAAAATGCAATTTTAGATTTTGAAATTGATGAAAGTTTATTGGGAGGGGTGAAAATAGAGGTCGGAGATGAGATTATCGATATGACATTAAAAAATAAAATTCATAGGTTAAAAAATTATTTAGCAACAACTTAATTAATCGCCGACGTATAAAACTATGGCGAATCAAAGTATGACAAAAAATCACATTGTAGAAAATTTAAGAAAGCAGATAGAAAAATGGAAAGACGAAGTCAAGGCAGAAAAAGTTGGCCACGTTATTGAAGTTTTTGATGGTATCGCAAAAATTTCAGGGCTTTCAGATATCAAGGCCTCAGAAATGGTCTCATTCCCAAACGGTGAAGCTGGCGTGACCTTAAACCTTGAGGAGGACTCAATTGGAGTTATTATCCTTGGCGATTTTACAAAAATCCGCGAAGGTGATGAAGTTAAATCAACCGGAAAAATTCTCTCCGTACCTGTCGGAAATGCACAAGTTGGTCGTGTTTTGAACGCTCTTGGTGAGCCAATCGACGGTAAAGGAGCAATTAAAACTGAAAAAAATAGCCCTATTGAAAAAGTTGCTCCTGGAGTTATCACTCGTCTATCTGTTTCTCAAGCAGTTCAAACTGGTATTAAAGCTATTGATGCCCTTATTCCAATCGGCCGAGGACAACGCGAACTTATTATCGGTGACCGACAGACAGGAAAGACCGCTATTGCAATTGATACAATCTTAAACCAAAAAGGACAAGATATGATTTGTGTTTATGTTTCAATCGGTCAAAAAGACTCCAAGCTCCGAAAACTTCAAACTCGACTTGAAGAAGGTGGCGCAATGGATTACACCATTATTGTTTCAGCCGGAAGTTCTGAGTCAGCTGCACTTTCATATATCGCTCCTTATACTGGAGTTACTATCGCTGAAAATTTCATGGACCAAGGAAAAGATGTTTTGATTATTTATGATGACCTTTCCAAGCACGCTGTGGCTTATCGTGAAATTTCTTTACTTCTCCGCCGACCACCCGGTCGTGAAGCTTTCCCAGGAGATGTCTTTTATTTACACTCAAAATTATTGGAACGTGCCTGCCGAAGAAATAAAGATTACGGTGGAGGTTCAATTACCGCCTTACCAATTGTTGAAACTCAATCTGGAGACGTGACTGCATACATTCCAACAAATGTTATTTCGATTACCGATGGACAAATGTTTTTGGAAACAGATTTATTCTACAAGGGAATTCGCCCAGCTGTTAACGTCGGGCTTTCGGTTTCTCGTGTTGGCTCTTCTGCTCAGATTAAAGCCATGAAGAAAGTTTCAGGAACATTGAAGCTTGATTTAGCCCAATTCCGAGAACTTGAGGCTTTCGCTCAATTTGGTTCTGACCTTGATGAGGGAACAAAGAATCAGCTAGAACGAGGTAAAAGAGCAGTGGAGGTTCTAAAACAACCTCAATACGCACCTATGGCGACAGAAGACCAGGTTGTTGTTCTTTATGCTCTAACCAAAGGATTTATGGATGACGTAGCAATTGATAAGATTAAAACTTTTGAAGAAGGATTAATCGAATACACAAGACGAAATGCTAAAACTTTCTACAAAGAAGTTACAACAGAAAAAATGTGGACAGATGCAGGTGAAGCAGAATTAGTAAAAGTAATGGGGGGCTTTAAACAATCGTTTTTAAAGTAAACTATATTCCTTCGACTAAGGAAACCCCAGAAGTAAAACAAAATATCGAATGCATATTTTGTTTACTACGGGGCGAGAAGTTATAAATATAGACAAAATATTAAAATAGAAATAATTATCAAATAAATATATGCCAAGTACTAAGGAGGTTAAAAGACGAATAACGAGTGTTAAGAGCACAAAGAAAATCACGAAAGCGATGGAGCTTGTTTCTGCTTCAAAAATGAAGCGGGCGGTTTCGCAGACGCTTTCTTCTCGTCTTTATGCTAGCTATTCTTGGGAAGTTTTAACATCATTATCAAATCGTTTAGAAGAAATTACTCATCCATTTTTCGAGGAAAAAATCACCAAAAACCAAGAAGCAAAAACCAAAAACCTAATAGTTTTAATCACTTCAAATCGTGGTCTTTGCGGAGGATATAATTCGCAAATTATCAAGAAAACAATTTCTTTATTAAAAGAATCAGTGCGTTCCGCAGAGGTCAGACCTATGCAGAATGTGCCTAGGTCTGACCTCTGCGATTTTGATATTATTACAGTCGGCAAAAAAGGGGATAATGCTATGCGAAAAACTGGTCAAAGTATTATGGCAACATTTACAGAAATGCCTGATATTAATTTAAAAATATCAGATATAATTCCACTTTCAACTTTAATTATTAATGAATTCAAAAATGGGAATTACCAAAATGTTTACATTGCCTATACTGATTTTGTTTCGGCCTTAACACAAAAACCGAAAATTAGAAAAATTCTGCCGATATCAAGGGAAGAAATAAAAGAAGAAATTAGTGAGAATTTAAATGAAAAATTACCAGACAAGAAATCCGCCATCGCTGGTAGCTCTGGCGAGACGAAGGAGATTCCATATTTGTTTGAAGGAGACACCGATAAATTGCTTGAAACTTTAGCAGAGAAATTAACAAGAATGCAGATATATCAGATGATTCTTGAATCAAATGCGAGCGAGCAATCATCCCGAATGGTTGCAATGAAAAATGCCAACGAAGCCGCAGGAGAAATGATTGATGACCTAACCCTAGTATTTAATAAGGCTCGTCAAGCAGGAATTACAAGAGAAATATCAGAAATTAGTGGGGGGATGGCAAGTGTGAATTAGATTGGATTCCTCCTCCCCTTACCAAGGGGAGGAATGAGGAGGGGTCAATTAATTAAGAACCCCCTCTCAATCTCCCCCTTAGTAAGGGGGAGAGGAAATACAAATAAAATTATTATTAATATTACCCCAGTAGTAGAGCAAAGCTCACTATGGGGCAGGTAAAAGATTTATGAAAATAGGAATTATAAAAAGAATTATTGGTCCGGTCGTAGACGTCGCTTTTGAGGGTGATGTTCCAGATATTTATACAGCTCTCACAGTAGACAACAATGGTAAAACCGTCGTTTTAGAAGTAGAACAACATATCGGGGAGAACACTGTTCGAGCTGTTGCCATGGATTCAACCGATGGACTTTCTCGCGGAGTCGAAGTCACAAATACTGGCGTTCCGATTTCTGTCCCAGTTGGTAGTGTCACTCTGGGAAGAATGTTCAACGTTCTTGGTGAACCAATCGACGGCATAGAATTAAAAGGCGGTAGCAAACGTTTGTCCATTCATCGTAAAGCTCCTGACTTCGTCTCCCAAGCAACTAAAGTTGAAATACTTGAAACTGGGATTAAAGTTATTGACCTTATTTGCCCAATCGTTAAAGGAGGAAAGGTTGGTCTATTCGGAGGAGCTGGAGTTGGAAAAACTGTTGTTATTCAAGAATTAATTCACAACATTGCCCAAAATCACGGAGGGTACTCGGTTTTCGCCGGTGTCGGTGAACGTACTCGTGAAGGTAACGACCTTTACCATGAAATGAAAGAGTCAGGAGTTCTTCCAAAAGTCGCGATGGTCTTCGGACAAATGAATGAACCACCTGGAGCACGGTTACGTGTGGCTCTATCTGGGCTCACAATGGCAGAATACTTCCGCGATGAAGAAAACAAAGATGTGCTTCTTTTCATCGACAATATTTTCCGCTTCACTCAAGCTGGCTCTGAAGTGTCCGCATTGCTCGGACGTATTCCATCCGCTGTCGGATACCAACCAACACTCGCAACTGAAATGGGAATCTTGCAAGAGCGCATTACTTCAACCGATAAAGGTTCAGTGACTTCCGTGCAAGCAGTTTATGTGCCAGCTGACGACTTAACTGACCCAGCACCTGCGACAACATTCTCTCACCTTGACTCAACAGTCGTCTTAAATCGTTCACTAACAGAGCTTGGAATTTATCCAGCTGTTGACCCACTTGATTCATCATCAACTATTCTTGACCCAAACATTGTTGGTCGAGAACACTATGATGTCGCTCGTGAAGTTCAAAGAGTTCTTCAACGATACAAAGACTTACAAGATATTATTGCAATTTTGGGTATGGAAGAATTATCTGATACAGATAAAGAACTTGTGGCTCGTGCCAGAAAAATTCAGAAATTCCTTTCTCAACCTAACTTCGTGGCTGAACAATTCACCGGAAGAAAAGGAGTTTATGTTCCACTCACCGAAACAATCCGTTCATTTAAAGAAATTTTAGAAGGGAAACACGACAGTAAACCAGAAAATGATTTCTATATGCAGGGAGCGATATAACAGTTAACAGATTAAAGATTAAAGTTACTAGTAGGAATTCCACAACACTTAAATCTTAAATCTTTCAACTTAAATCTTACTCTTTACTTTAATCTATAATCTTAAATCTTTAATCTATGCAGAAAAAATTACAATTAAAAATCGTTACGCCAGAAAAATTAATTCTTGAAGAATTGGTGGATTCGGTGACCATTCCAACAACAGAAGGAGAGATAACAATTCTTCCAGACCATATTCCGATTGTAGCATCACTTGCTTCAGGTGATATTGTTGCCCAAAATGATGGTGAACATATTCCGATGGCTGTTGTTGGTGGATTCATTGAAACAAAAAAGGAGGCTAAATCAAGCTTTGCTGGATCGCCCGACGCTTCTAAGGAAGCGTTTAGGGAGATGACTACTGTGACAATCCTGGCTGACTTTGCTGAACACATTGGCGACATCACCGATGAGGAAATTGAAAAAGCTAAGGCAAAAGCCGAAGAACTCCGCAAACAGGCCGAGAACAATGAAATCGTTGATTTTGAACACTTTGAAACAGAGCTTGAGAGGTCACTAAATCGCGTAAAGATTGCTGACAAGTGGAGAACTAAGAAATACCGAAAATAATTTAAAGTAGCTCAAAAATGCCCTTAATTAAGGGCATTTTTGAGCTTGACTTTTGATATCATTTTGTGGTATAATTGAATAAACTAAAATTAAAAACCATGAAAGACTCTCTAAGCATCAGTAAAGGTGTTACTTCATTGCTAAAAGTTTTTTATTATCTCTGGCTTGCTGGAACGATAATTTATACAATATGTTGGATATTTGACGCAACCCAACCACAACCGAGTGGAAACTGGTTAAATTTCAATTTAACCCATCCAGGTGAAGTCTGGTTAAATTTAAATTTAACCCATCCAATATTAATGTATACCGGACTGGCTTCAATTACGGTTTTTGTTTGCATTTATGCAACAAAAATTATTGCTTGGTTGGATAATTTATAATATTTGCTGTCTCTTCATTTAAAAAAGAGACAGCATTTTTTATTATCTATTTTTAAATGATATAATTACAATATGTATAACAAAATTTTAAAAGAAATAATGTCTCATAAAAATCCTGAGAAAGCCAAAAATTTGTCTTGGTTTTTCAAGACTGGGTATGGGCAATATGGTGAAGGGGATTTATTCTTGGGAATTACTGTTCCAGAATCACGAAAAATCGCCATAAAATACAGTAATATTTCGCTTCCAGAAGTTTCAAAACTCATTAAAAACAAGTATCACGAAGTTCGGCTAATATCTTTATTAATTTTAGTTCAAAAGTTTATGTCAAGGCAAGGCCTTGACAGTGATACCTTTAATTTTTATTTAAAACATACTAAGTTTATTAATAATTGGGATTTGGTAGATTTATCAGCTCACTATATCGTAGGGAATTATTTGTATCAAAGAACGGTTCTTAAGAGGGCTTCCCCAAGAACCATTCTTTCTAAATTGGCTCAATCAAAAAATCTTTGGGAGCGTCGGATTGCAATTATTTCAACCTTTGCTTTCATTTACAAAGGGGAATCAAAATGGACTTTTCAAATTGCAAAAATCCTTTTGAGTGACTCTCATGACCTTATACACAAAGCCGTCGGTTGGATGCTTCGAGAAGTTGGGAAAAGAGTATCCGAAAAAGAGCTAACTTCTTTTCTAGATATTTATGGAAATAAAATGCCCCGCACAATGCTTCGTTATTCTATCGAAAGACTTCCAGAAAACAAAAGAAAATATTATTTATTAAAATAAAAAAATAATATAAATTTGTCCTATTTTAACCTCTAATCAATCTTACAATAATCATTATGATAGCAATTACAATAAGAATATGAATTAATCCTCCCAATGTAAAAGAAGTTATCATTCCAAGTAACCATAAAATAATTAAAATAATAGCTATTGTCGTTAACATATTTTTTAGAATTCCTCTTTGAAGAGATTAGTTATTAAAGTGAACTTACAAACCAGCCAAACAAGCTAAACTTATTCTTTTGTTCAAGAATAATATCTTCGACCCTTACTTTTTTTTCTTTCAAATAATTTACTTGGCTGTCTATTTTTGTTTTAATAATTTCGTCACTTGCTTCTGCTCTTAAGGTATTAAGTGAGTAAATCTGGTTTCTAATCTGAACTAATTGAAACTGGAGTACTCCAAGACTATTTCCAATTACAAATGTTTTTAGTCTGCTACCATTTTGTATTTTATTCATAGCATTATCTATTTTCTCTATAGAATAATTTTGTTCTTCAGTAATATTCTGTAATTTTACAAAAGGGCTGTCTACAAGTTCATTACTTTTTAAGGGTAAAGTATCTTTTTTATCATTGGTAACAGTATTCATCAAGTCAGGAAAAGTGCCATTTAATTCTACAGCATCATAACTAACTTCACTATTGTATCCAGTTACTGTGTCTATAGAGTTGTTTGCTTCAAGTGCACTGACGCTTGAGAGAAATAGCATTGAAGCAATCACTATATATAATACGTTTTTTATAATCATTTTATCCATAAATTTATATTTTTCTATTTTGTCTTGGTTTTCTTTTTTAATACATTAATCTCTTTTTTTAACTTTAGGATTTCAATTTCTAGTTTGTGTGTTTGTTTTGTAAGATTAGTCTCTACATAATTTGCATGATTAGCAAGAGTTTCTGCGACTAGCATTATTTCAGTAACATCCTCCATCGCTAGAAGAATAATTGGAGGAAAGGTCTCTAGAGTTGTATCTTCTTTAAAATGAATTTGTCTGGCATTTAAAATCATTACCTTACGTCCAATAACAGGGAATTCATGAATTACTTCAAAGCCCTTAAAAAAAGTATTTTTGGGTAAAATACTTTCCAAAAGTTTTTTCAGTGCAGGAATATTCCATTGTCCATCTCCAAGCTCATATACGAGTTTGTTTTGTGTATCTTTTAGTTCAACTTGAAATGTTCGAAAAAATGATTCATTGGCAGTCATAACCCTTAGGTCTTTATCAAGAATTAAAATTGGCTCTCGGACAACATCAACAACTGTTTTAATGTAAGTCCAACTTTTTGACCACAATTCTTTTACTAATTTTACATCAACCGGTTTAATAATTTTTTTCTCACTTTTATTTTTTGTTTTCATATCACCTATGACGTAAAAGATACGGAACTATTACAATTCGCTATTAATAAGACAACGTGCTATACTTTGTGCCGAGATTATATTTCTCGGCAAAACAATTGTTGTAATGCCTTTGTTATCAAACTCTACAAAACCCTCCATAAATATCCATACAGAAATCAACATATCCTAATTACTACATTGTCATTGTAATAATTATGTAATTAAAAGTCGTCTAAAACGGCATATTTAAGCAAGTCTATGAGTATTACAAAAGAAGAAAAAACTAAAGAAGACGAAAAGTCATTAACAGAAGCCCATCACGATTTTGGTAAGGGTCTTAATTCGTATGCATATTTTAAAATTCATAACCAGACTATCAGTAAGGATTTAGTGCAAGATACTTTCATAAAAACATGGAGTTATCTTCTCAAGGGAGGGAAGATTGATATAATGAAAGCTTTTCTTTATCATGTTTTGAATAATCTTATTGTTGATGAATATCGAAAACGTAAAACTCTTTCACTTGATGATTTAATGGAAAAAGGTTTTGAACCAAGGGCTAGTGATATTGAACCGGACTCAGATATTTTAGACCGAAAAACAGCATTGTTTATAATTCAGCGTCTTCCAGAAAAATACCAAAAAGTAATGCGAATGCGTTATATACAAGATTTGACCCTCAAAGAAATTTCTTTAATAAACGGAAAGTCAAAAAATAATATCGCGGTGCAAATACATAGAGGACTTGAAAAACTAAAATTGTTATATCGCCATGCTTAGAAATGCTCCTTTTACACATCAAACTGTAATATTTTGAGAACTCCATCGGCATCATAGTTGATAGGGAATAATGGATAAATAATTTAGTCAATTATTAATCTGAAATATTATTTATTACTAAAATAAAAAAATAATATAAATTTATCCTATTGTAATGTTGAATTACAAGGGTATTTTGGTTTATCCACATATTATTCACAAAAGAGTTGACATTTGTGTGTGTGTGTGTAGTAGTATTGGAGCATTATTATAAATTTTAATTATTATATTATTATGAAAAAATATTTTTTGATTAGTTTAAGTTTGATGATTTTTGGTTTTTTGTTTCTTGCAAATAGTGTATCAGCTATCATAGAAGCTGAAACAACATCCAATCCGACAGAAATAAAGGTCTTGTTTCCAGATTCAAAATTTTTGAGAGGAAAAGTTGATTTAGTAGCAAGTATTTCTAATCCACAACCAGAAAGTGCTGTTTATATATTAATTGGAAAAGCAATTACTGAAGGAAACCTCAAGGAGATAATCATTGGGGAAAATGAATGCAAAACTGGTTCAGAGGTAACTGATTCTGTCTCAACTGAAACAAGATATAAATGTATTATTGCTTCTTGGGATACTACTTTATTACCTGATGGTCAATATAAAATTTGGATTACAACTGCTACTCCAGTTATTTCCGATGTTTTTACCACTATGCCTAGTGAGTCATTAAAATCAGAGCAGATTAGTGCTGTAATTGATAACACAGCTCCAGAAATTACACTTAAAGGAATCACTCCTATGGATATAAATGTAGGTGATACTTTTGAAGACCTAGGAGCAACTGCTACTGATGTTATTAGTGGTTCGGTTGATGTAAAAATTTCTGGTTCTGTAGATATAAACACAGTTGGAACTTATAAAATTACTTACACAGCTACTGATACAGCAGGAAATGTTGCTACATTGGCTCGAATAGTAAATGTAAATACTTTTACCGTTACTCCTCCTGTTAGTCATGGTGGTGGTGGTTCTTCAGGAAGTTCTATGCGAGTAGTAACTCCTTCCTTAACTGAAATTCCAGGATGTGATACTAGAACAACTGGATTTAGTACAGTTACTGGTCAGTCATGTAGAACAAATATATCACATAGTGATAATGGACAAGTTCTTGGTGCAGAAAAATTTAATTTCACACTATTACTTAAATATGGTGCTCGAAGTGAAGAAGTTACAGAACTTCATAAAGTATTGATAGAAGATGGATATCTAAAAATTCTTGCTCCAACTGGTTTCTTTGGACCATTAACCCTAAAAGCTGTTAAAGAATATCAAATTGCTAATGACCTTGTAGGGGATGGAATCGTTGGCCCCTTAACTCGAGAAGTATTGAATAAATAAATTCTAAATTACAAAATAAAACTTCATCTTTACAGGTGAAGTTTTATTTTGTATAATACGCTTATGATTTCTTGGTTTAAAAAACATTTTATTCCTCACTCTGGTAATAACCATCGCCCATACTTTTTACACAAAGAGAATATTTGTAATATTGTTTTAGTTGTTCTTTTTTTGGAATTATTTACTTTTTTAATACCAACTCTCACTCACATAGAAAGAACAGGAGGGATGGCGGCAGTTTTGCCTGCTATTTTATCATCCCTTACAAACCAAGAAAGGCAATCTCAAAATCTTTCAGCTCTTACTGTTAACCCTATTTTAGTCAAAGCTGCAGAACTTAAGGCAGAAGATATGGCGACCAAAGGATATTTTGCTCACACAAGTCCCGAAGGAAAGACCCCTTGGTATTGGTTGGAACAAGTAGGATATAGATATCAATATGCCGGAGAAAATTTGGCAATTAATTTTAGTGATTCAAAAGATGTTACAAATGCTTGGATGGCAAGTCCTACGCATCGTGCAAATATTGTTAAAGATAAATATACAGAAGTAGGAACTGGTATAGCTGTCGGAAAATACGAAGGAAAAGAAACAATCTTTGTGGCACAAATATATGCTAATCCTCTTAAAGAAACCCAAACTATAAAAACTGAAACTGCAAAAACAGATACTAATCCCAAGGTTGCAATAGAAAAAGAAGAACCAAGAAATGTCCTTGGTGCAGAAATAAACACCTCTAATTTAGATACAAATAAAACTCAAAAAGCTACATTTTGGCAGAAATTGTTTGCTTCACCTCGCAATACGACTAACATAATTTTATTTTTTGTTTTTGGAATAGTTGCAATAACTCTACTCTTGTATATTTTTATAAAATTAAAAAATCACCATTTTGATTTAATTACAAATGGATTAATTGTTGTGGCTATTATTGGAGCTATTTTTCTTATTAATTATTATTTGAGTTACCATAATATGATAATCACTAAAGGTCTTGATTATTCAAGTGAAATAAAATAAAATAAGATTAGGATGGAAAAAGATAAAGATGGAAAAAGATAAATTAGATAGTATATTATATTCTAGGACTAATAATTATAATGATGGCAAAGAGCAAAATAATTATGAAAACCACTATTTAGAACAATACCGAATGTATCTGCATATTTTCAATAGTACAAACGATAGAAGAAGCAGGTCAAATGAATTTTTCCTAGGATTAAATACCGCCATTATTGGAGTTCTTGGTTATATAGAAACTAAAAATGTATCCGACAATAGTTCTCCGATTTTCTTATTTGCTCCATTTGTTGGAATAGCAATATGTTATTGTTGGTATCAAATTATTATTTCTTATAAAAAACTTCACCGAGCTAAATTTAATGTTATTCACGCTACGGAAGAGAAGCTTCCTCTAGCACTCTTTAAAACAGAATGGGAATTACTCGGAAGAGGAATAGATGATACAAAGTATAAAAAGATTTCATCTATAGAAAAGAACATCCCAATAATTTTTATTGTTTTATATATAGTAATATTCAGTGTTAATCTACCTTGGGATTTAGTATCTATTTTCTTAAAATAAGAATACAATTAAAAATACCTGTCCCGTTAGAAGTCAAATATGTTATATAAATTTCGGGAATTGGATTAAAAGAATAACCGTATCTTTTAATTTTAAAAATTAATTTAAGGATGTTTCGTTTATCGGAACTACTTCTAATGGGATGAATACACATAATATAATGAAGGTAGTTATTGTAATTATTATTATTCTTGCTGTTGTTTTGGTTTTTATTGGTTTGAAAGATAAAAAAGAAGTTACCATAAATCCGGGCGGAAATAATGGGGAACAAGTAGGCGAAACAAAAGAGCCAATCCAAATGTGCTATTACAGAACAACTCCTACGGACAGGGGATTTTCTGATGTTGTTTGGCTCAAATTAAATATTTGGGATGAGAAAATTACAGGGGAGTTCCAACATTTACCAGCCGAGTCAGATTCAAAAGTAGGAACTTTTGAAGGAACTGTCGGAGCACTCGACCAAAAAATTATGGGAAGACGTGCAAGTGTCTGGTGGGATTCATTTGCCGAAGGAATGAATGTTAAAGAGGAATTATTAATTGAATTTGGAGATGGAGGTGCCACTGTCGGATTTGGTGAGATGATAGATAGGGGAGATGGAGTTTATGTTTATAAAGATAAAACAAATCTTTATTATATAGACCAAATGAGCCAAATGGATTGTGAATTTTTGGATGAAAAATTATTTGCTGAAAAATATGTTCGCGATAATATCAAAGATATAGCTACTAATAAAGCAGTTCTTGGGGGAACTTGGTATGTAACAACTGTAAATGTAATTACTGCGACTCACACTGGAGAAGTTACATATGAAGATGGGCATATACAAAGTAAAGCAAATTTTACTTATACATATCAAAAAGACCCACAAAGTATAACAATTACAAAATTTGAAGTAAAAAAATAAACAAAAAATCTCCCAATTTTAGTTGGGAGATTTTTTTATCTGTATTTTTCGCGCCAATTATAATCTTCCTCCTCATCATCTTTCTTATCTACGATAGGTGTGCCACAACTCTGACAAACATCATCATAAGAACGTAATCCACAACGAGGACAAACTGGCTCTTTTTTATTTTCTTTTTTTTCTTCGTCATCCATTTTTTTATTATATTAATTACTAAAACCAAACACCAATAACCAAAAAGCTATACCCATTATATTAATTACTAAAACCAATCCCAAAAAACCAAGAAGCAAAAACCAAGAAGCAAAAACCAAAAACCTACCCCCATTATAATTCATTTTCTTATTTTGTGAAATAGTTTATAATATAAACATTATTAATAATAAATATTTTATAATATATGGCAAAAGGAATGACTCATAAAAAAGAGGCAAAAAAACCCAAAAAAGCAAAGAAGTAAAACATAAAAACACCCTGAACAAATTCAGGGTGTTTTTATAGTAAAGTGACAATGACATTATTTGTGGAAAAGTAAACTTGACAAATAAATTACTATATGCTAATATATGCAAAATCTTTAACAATGTTTAACTAAAACTTGGAGGACAAATTATGTCATTTTTCTTGATTGCTTTGTTGGTTGGCGTCATTGGCGCTATCCCTGTCTTTATCTGCAAGGATACGGATAAAAATGCTAAGATTGCTGCTTTCGTTATTCTTGCAATCTTTTTCACCCTTGTTGGTTGGTTCTTTTTCTGGGCCGGCTTACCCTCTACTGCTTGGCCACTTTATGGCTGGTATGCAGGAATATTATTATTCTGGTGGATTATCACGGCTTTTGTAGCTAGCACTATCTCAGGAGAATGGCCACACGCCGCATGGTTCCCAATCGGATTATTTGTTGTAATAATTCTTACTTTAATGTCTGGTTGTTCCGCATTCAGATCAGGAGCCTATGCTTCTTTGATTGGTAACTTTGATACAAAAAATCAAAAACACTGGTCACAAGACATTCAACCACTTGACCCAACTCATCTAAGGCTTGTTCCAGATTCCGTTGCCATCTACTTGGCAGGGACAAAACTAGCTGAAGATGGAAACACTTTGGGAAGTCAATTTCCATTATCAATCGAGTACAAAACTGTTCAAAAAATCAATGATGAATATTTTTATCTTATCCCTCTTGATTTTAAAAATTGGAGAGTTTGGACCCGGACAGATGTCGTCCCTGGCTATGTAAAAGTAAGTGCCACTGATCCAAACGCCATCCCTATTCTCATCACACATAAAAAGATGAAATACACCCCAAGCGCATGTTTCGGGGATAATCTTCAAAGAAAACTCTATAGTAAATACCACAATAAAGTATTACAAGACTTTGCTTTTGAAGAAGATGACAACGGAAATGTCTTTTGGGTAATAAGTGTATGTGAGCCATCTATAGTGTATTGGGGTTTGATGGTGAAAGGAGTAATACTTTTTGATCCTGAAACGGGTACAGATGAATTTATTCCAAAAGAAAAAGTCGAATCGGATCCTAAATACGCATGGATTGATAGAGTAACTCCAGAGGATATTACTGAATCATATGTTGATCGTTGGGGTTCTTATAAGGATGGATGGTGGAATGCCGTATGGACTCACCTTAATATTCTTGAAGCTGAAAGCCCGACAATGAACTACTCTAGTGAAGGAAGGTGTATTTTTGTAATACCAGTTACTTCTAACAACAACAAAGATCAGTCAATGACAGGTCTTATGTATTGTGACGCTCGTACTGGTGCTTTCACTTACTATACTACTTCCGGAGGAGCGACCGAAGAGGATGTCATCGGTGCCGTTAATGCAGAAGTTAAGTTCAAACAATGGCACGCCAGCAAGCAGATTATTTACGAAAATGTATATGGTCATCTCGCTGCCCTTGTCCCTGTTTTGGGGGCTAATGGTACATACCAAAGTTTAGCAATTGTGAGAACAGATAACCGTAAGGTTGCCCTAGGTAAAACAGCTCAAGATGCACTAATTGAGTTTCAAAAACTCATTATGAATCTCGGTGGACAGATATCAACTGAAAACGTGAGCAATACACTAGAATTTAAAGGAAAAGTTGCAAGAATCGGCTGGGAAATTTCTTCCACCGGAAAACAATATTACCTTTACTTCCCTGAATTTCCTTATTCTTTTATGGTAGTTTCTAATACCCAGTCCGAACTAGCTCTTACAAAAGAGGGAGATGTCATAGACATAAGGTATATCGATTCAAAACAAGCGACAGTGCCAGTAACCTACTTTAAAAATCTTACACTCAATATTCAACCTTCTTCCAACGAACAATCTGTAAATATACAGATGGAGCAAAGGACAGAAGCGACCAAGGAGAAAATGGACGTGAAGGACTTTAAGGAAGATATCAAAAATATGAGTGATGAAGAATTGAAAAAACTTATGAATTCACAAGAAAAAAAATAACAGGTTCTTTTTGTAAAATTAACACACCCTCGCTATTAATTAGCAAGGGTGTTTTTTATTACACTCATACTTCATATTTAGTTGAGTTGTAGTTGGAAAATTGTTATTTAAAGGTTATAATATAGAGATATGGAGGATAAAAAAATTACAAATATAACAGCCGAGCAGATTCTTGATTCACGTCAAAATCCGACGCTTAAAGTTTCGGTTTATGCAGGTGAAGTTGTCGGGAGTTTTGAAGTTCCATCGGGGGCTAGTACTGGCAAATATGAGGCCTGTGAACTTCGCGATTCTAAAGATAGTAAAAGTGGGGTCTCAAATGCTATTAAAAAAATAGAGTCCATTATAAGACCAACTCTAATTGGAATAGAAGTAGATAAGCAAAAAGAAATTGATAACACAATGATACAACTTGATGGGACACCACAAAAAACTAATCAGGGAGGAAATAGTATGATTGGTGTAAGTATTGCTTGTGCAAAAACTTCAGCCAAAATTATGAATATGGAAGTTTATGAATATTTAAAAACATTAGAAACAATTAATCCATCTCGCAAAGTTCCATTTTTATATTTCAATCTTATCAATGGTGGTAAACACGCCAAAACAAAATTAGCTTTTCAAGAATATCACATTGTCCCGCAAGTTGAGACGGCCGAAGAAAGTGTAAAAATTAGTCGTGAAATTCAAGAAAAATTAAATGATATTCTCGAAGGAGAATTTGGAACTATCACAAAAGGAGATGAGGGAGGAATAGCCCTTGATATAGAAGATGTTATTGTCCCACTAACACTTTTACAAAAAGCTGTTGTAGAATTAGGATATAAAGATAAAATTAAATTCGCCCTTGATGTGGCCGGAAGTTCTTTTTATGACCATGATAAGGGTGTGTATAAATTTATGGGTAAAGATTGGACTCGTGATGAATTGATTTATCTTTATGAAAAAATTTGTAATGATTTTCCAATGATTTCTATTGAGGACCCACTTGATGAAGAAGATTATGAGGGATTTACAATGCTACAAGAAAAAATTGGAGATGTAAAAATAATAGGAGATGATATTACTGTCACAAATACCAAGCGACTTCAAAAAGCAATCGATGAAAAAAGTATAAAAGGTATTATAATTAAACCAAACCAAATCGGAACCCTAAGTGAGACATTGGCAACAATGAAATTGGCTCGTGTTAATAATATTGATTGCATAATTAGTCAACGAAGTGGAGAAACGATGGATGATTTTATTGCTGACTTATCTTGTGCCTTCGGATGTTTTGGGATTAAAGCTGGAGCATTAGGACCAAAAGAACGAAATGTTAAATATGACAGAATTATTAAAATAACTAAAAATTAAAACCATATGGAATCATCTAAAACAAAAATAATCGCAACCTTAGGTCCATCAAGTGAGAGCAAAGAAATTATATCGGATATGATTGGGCACAGAATGGATATGGCACGTCTCAATTTCTCATGGGGAACTTATGAGTGGTATATTGATGTTATAAAAAACATCCGTGAGATATCACAAAAATATAATTTATCAATTCCAATTATTCAAGATTTATCTGGGCCAAGAGTGCAAGAGGGAAGTATGCATCACTTTGGGGGAAAAGAAAGTGGGGAAATAATTACGGAAAAAGATATATCTGACCTTTCTTTTGGTATAGAACAAGGAGTGGAATATATCGCCTTATCTTTTGTTGGGACTGCTCATGATGTAATTCATCTTAAAAAATTAATTAAAGAAAAAGGTGGAAATCAAAAAATTATCGCAAAAATTGAACGTAAAGTTGCCTATGAAAATCTTCATGAAATCATAAGGGAATCAGATGCAATTATGATAGCGCGTGGTGACTTGGGGAATGAATTTCCACTTGAAGAAATTCCTTTTATTCAACATCATATAATACAAGAATGCAAAAAAGCGGGGAAAATGGTCATCGTCGCAACTCAAATGCTTCTATCTATGGTTGATAGCTTAAATCCTACTCGAGCTGAAGTTTCAGATGTTGCATATGCAATTTTAGATGGTGCAGACGGAGTAATGCTTTCTGAAGAATCAGCAAAAGGGAACTTTCCAGTTGAAGCAGTTGCTATTATGGAGAAAATTGCTTTGGTCGCAGAAAAATATCATAATAAAATTAAAATTGGATAATTATTTTATAAATAAAATAATTTGTTTCGCCTAAAATACAATGATAAAAATAATATACATTACAAGAAAAATTCCTGAAGCCGGTCTAAAATTATTAAAGGATTACGGAATAACTTTTGATATGGGTGAATCAAAAGTTCCACCTACTAAAAAAGAAATTTTAAAAGCATTAAAGAAAAAACCTTATGATGGCGTTATTTCATTTTTAACAGACCAAATTGATAAAGAAGTTTTTGATGCTTGTAGAACCGCAAAAGTATTTGCTAATTTTTCAGTTGGTTTTAACAACATTGATTTGGAGGAAGCTAAAAATAGAAATATCTGTGTTTCAAATACTCCAGGGACATCGACCACCGCTGTAGCTGAACATACAGTTGCTCTTATGCTAGCTCTCACAACCCGTCTAGTGGAAGGTGATGAATTTATGCGTCGTGGAAAATATAAGGGCTGGGACCCAGATTTATTTATAGGGACAGACCTAAAAGGAAAAACTATCGGCTTGATAGGTGTTGGGCAAATAGGAGCTGAAGTGGCTAAAATTTTGCGTAATGGATTTAATTTAAATATTATATACAGCGACATATCTCCCAATCCAACATTAGAACAAATGTCTGGAACGATAAGAAAAGAAACACCAGAGGTATTACGCGAGGCGGACATTGTATCGCTTCATGTTCCACTTCTTCCAACGACATATCATCTTATAAATAAAGAATCATTAGCTACAATGAAAAAAACAGCTTTTTTAATTAATACATCACGAGGCCCAGTGGTTGACGAAAAAGCATTAGTTTCCGCACTTAAGAATAATATTATCCGTGGTGCAGCTCTAGACGTCTATGAATTTGAACCAAAACTAACTAAAGGACTTACAAAATTACCAGATGTAATTTTAACTCCTCATATAGCTTCAGCTAGACAATCAGCCAGAGATATGATGGCGATAATTGCAGTCCGAAATATTATATCGTTTTTTGAAACAGAAAAAGTTATCAATAGTGTTATAAATTAACAAAAAACCCTTATAAACTAGTTTTAATAAGGATTTTTTGTTAGTTGCATTAATAATACAATAATAATACAATTTAATTATATGAGTCCCGTTAGAAACCGCGGTCGCAGTTGATAATGGGATATTTAAATTAAAAATACTTATCAATTAATTAAAACAGGCTGTGTTTATAAAAAAATAACCGCGACCTGTTTCTAACGGGATGAAAAAATATATAAAATTTAGTGCATCGTTTATTATAATAATATTATCATTAATGTTAGGTTTTGTGGTTTATGCAGAAGAAAATGTCGATACACAAAGTGTAGAAAAAGAAAACCGTGATGCTTTCATGTTAAAAGTAGGAGAAAATAAAATAAAACGAGATGAATTTAAAAATGAAGTAAAAGATGTTAAAGATAGTTTAAAAGAAGAACGTAAAAATAAATTAGAAGAAATAATTCAATCAATAAAAGAAAAGCGTCAAGAATTCAAAACACAAATGGAAACCGACAGAGAAGAAGCTAAAACAAAAATAGCTCTGATGAAAGCCGATTTCAAAGAAGATATTAAAAAAATAAAAGATGAAAGTAAAAAAATTTCTGCTGAAAAAATAGTAGATATTATTCAATCATTAAATACAAAATCAACTGATAATCTTTCTGATAAAATAGATAAAATAGAAAATGTCCTCATCAGTATTGAGTCACGAATTTCTAAGGCTGAAGAAAAGAGGCTAGATGTTTCTTCTGTAAAAATTGAAGTAGAGAAAGCAAAAACAGCCATAGTTTCGGCTAGGGATGCTATTTCGGCTCAGAGTAATAAAGTTTATGAAGTAAATATAACAGATGAAGCTAGTTTAAAAGCCGAAATGAAAAACCTTCGTGATACATTTATGACAGACATAAAAACAGTTAGAGAAAAAGTTAAGCTAGCACACACAGCTGTTTTAGATACAGCAACAACTTTGGCTAAAATTTCCAAAATAGATGAAGAAAAAATTCCCACTGAAGTCGAAAATACTAGTGATACAAATAATAACTAATCTAAAATTCTATGAACAACAAAAAAAATAATTCAATGATTATATTAGTCGCTGTTATTGTTCTTGCAATAATAGCCATAATTATTTTAAAGGTTGGTATAAAAAAACCAGAACCCATAAGTCAATCAGATATAGAAATTAATCAATCAGTAACATCCGATACAACACAATCTATAACTGATAATTTAAATAGCATCAATGTAGATGAAGAGGTAGGAACTGATGAATTTAATACCGTAGACCAAGAATTAGAAAAACTATAAAATAATAAAAACTCACAGGCATAAGTTAGATAAGGAGTTTATTTTTAGGTTTTTTCAGATAATATAATTATGTTTAAAGATACAATATCATATATCTTTCGTGAGTTTATAACTATTCGAACTGAGCAGTTAGATGAAGAAGAAAAACAAGTAAATCTTGTCCAAAAATCAATTCTTTTTTGGCTTATTCTTAATGCCCAAAATACTCGTTTTGGTAGAAAACATAATTTTTTAAAGATACATTCTATAAAAAGTTTTCAAAAACATATACCAATTTCTCATTATGCTGATTTAAAAAATGACATTATTGATATGTTAAATGGAAAAAGTAATATACTTTGGCCTGGAAAAACACATTATTTTGCAAAATCATCCGCCACAACTGCTGAAAGTAAATATATTCCTATAACAAGAAGTTCTTTGACCAGATGCCATTTTAAAGGTGGTAAAGATATGATTGCTTTTTATTTTAAAAATAATCCAAATACAAAACTTTTCTCTGGAAAAGTTTTATCATTATGCGGAACTTTTTATCCTTATAAAAATAATCCTGAAATAGAAACGGGAGATATATCTGCTATCATTACTAAAAATTTACCATTATCAGCTCAGTTATTTCGTTTTCCCGGACCAGAATTAGCACTTCGTGATGGATGGGAAAATAAAATAGAAGAAATTAGTGAAATAGCTATAAACCAAAATATCACAGGAATTATCGGAGTTCCAATGTGGACAATAGTTTTTATTAAAAAAGTTTTAGAAAAATCTGGTAAAAAATCGATATTTGAAGTTTGGCCTAATCTTGAAGTTTTTATGCATGGAGGAATTTCATTTAAACCATATCGTGAAATATTTAATGAATTATTTGTCGGGAGAGATATCAAATACATAGAAAGCTATAATGCTTCAGAGGGATATTTTGCTGTTCAAGATGACCTTGCAAAAGAAAATGAAATGCGCCTAATGTTTGATTACGGAGTATTTTATGAGTTTATTCCTGTCCCTTTATATGAAAAAAAAGATTACAAGGCGATTACAATATCAGAAGTAAAACTAAATATAAATTATGTTTTGGTCATTACAACAAACAATGGACTTTGGAGATATGTGATAGGTGATACAATAATGTTTACATCTTTATCTCCTTACCGAATAAAAATTACTGGTAGGACAAAACAATATTTAAATTTATACGATGAAGAAATTACTGTCGAAAATGTAGAAAATGCTATAACAAATACTTGTAAAGAAACTGCTTCTCAAATAGAAAATTTTACAATGTGTGCAACATTGCCAGACAAAGATGGAAGAGGTCACCATGAATGGATTATTGAATTTAAAAAACTTCCAAATGATTTAAAAACATTTACTAAAATATTAGATAAAAAATTAATTAAAGAGAATAATGATTATGCCGACAGAAGAATAAATGACTGCGTTCTTGGTTTGCCAATAATCCACTCTGTTCCCTCTAATACTTTTTATAATTGGATGAAAACAAAAAATCGTTTAGGTGGGCAATTTAAAGTTCAACGTATCTCAAACTCTCGTGAATATGTAGATGGAATTTTAGAGTTTATAAGGTTATAATGGACATATGGAACCACTGGCATCAAAAATTAGACCCGAGAATTTGACTGATTTTGTCGGCCAAGAACATTTAGTTGGGCCCAATAAACCTCTTGCTGTTGCTATAAAACAAAAGCATATTTTTTCTTTTATTCTCTGGGGACCACCGGGCGTAGGAAAAACAACATTGGCCAAAATATATGCTCGTGCGCTCAATGCCGACTATCACGAGCTTTCAGCTGTTTCAGCTGGAAAAGATGATATTAGAAAAATTGTTGATACTTCGATTAAAGGAACTGGGGAACTTTTAGGCCCCAAAATTCTTTTTCTTGATGAAATACATCGCTTCAATAAAGCTCAACAGGACTTTTTACTTCCATATGTTGAGAGTGGACGATTGGTACTCATTGGTGCCACAACCGAAAATCCAAGTTTCGAGGTTATTTCTCCTCTACTATCACGTTGTAGAGTTTTTGTGATGGAAAATTTGAAAGATGATGACATTAAAAAAATAATCAAACGAACAGGATACAAAATGAAAAAAGATGCTGTTGATTGGCTAATTAGAATGTCCGGTGGTGATGCTCGTCAAGCAATTGCAATGATAGAAAATACTTCTTCAATTAAAAAAATATTTAAGAGTCTAGTGTAAATCTATTTTGCGACATATTGTGTCGCAAAATAAATTTAATCTTTGCGACATAGTATTTTAGATAAACACCCTGTCGCAAAGATATATTGTGCGACACTCTACTATCTTATAAATATAGCTAAAAAAGGCATTCTTGACACTACCCTATTACTGTGAAAAGATAAAATTACTGATTATTAATTGATATAAAATATAAATTATTTATAAAATTATTTACAAGTGACAGATAAAGTATATCCAGATTTTTCTGCATCTTCCGCAGTACTAAACCAAACTTCATTTTCTGGTTTGATTCGCTTTGCCCCACTACAACCTAATGGATAATACATTTTGCCGTTTTTTGAGGCTACATACCTTCTCTCAGCCGATGATATCGGTTGTATTACTGAATTGTCATAATTATTTTTGTCTTGACTCAATAAAGAATCTTTATTTTCTGTAATAATTATACTACCACTATCATTAGAATTATCGTCAACAGATAATCGTCCCAAACCAAAAGAACCAATTCCCACTCCTACTATTATACAAAGATACACAAGTGTTACTTTGTCAATATCAACACTACGAAAGGTGCTCTTGATTTTATACATTAAATCAGATATACTCATACAGTTCAATTATAAATTATTTTGATTCGGTTTACTAGAACCTACTTGTCTCGCCATAGTTTTAACGAAGGCGGAGGAGCTAGAAACTACAACCTAATTGTATGGCACATAGAAAGGCCGGGGGTTCGGCCAAAAATTTAACAGATTCAAATCCAAAGTATCTCGGTACGAAGCTTTACGCTGGAGAAAAAGCCAAAGCTGGGTCTATTATTGTTCGCCAACGTGGAACAAAAATTCTTCCAGGAAATAATGTCGGGCTCGGTAGAGACCATTCCCTATTCGCACTTAAAGCCGGTATAGTCAAATACGGAATAAAAAGAAAAATAAATTTCAATCGTTCATCTTCAGTCAAAAAAATCGTCCACGTATTATAATAATTACTGATTACTAAGTAATAATTAGTATTTTCTAGTTTGTAACAGATGCAGACGGCCGTCGCAAAGTGTTACACTTATTTTTTTATATTTTTTTTATCACTCTATAATCCCTAGTGAAATCACTAGTGATTTCACTAGGGATTTAATAAAATTCATACCTTTTTTAATTTTTACCAAGTCAATCCTATGGGTTTGAGTTGGTAATTACTATTTTTGATCCCCTAATTGTTAATTAGTAATTTTTAATTATTAATTATTAATTATTAATTATTAATTATTAATTCTTAATTATTTCTATCTCACACTCCCCTCTTTTGTCTCCCTTTTTTATAGAAATTTTATGAGAACCAATATTTTTTATATGCTCCATAATTATAGCTTTTTCATCTATTTCTATCCCAACTATTTCTTTAATTGCTAGAGCAACATCATGGGGCCCAACCGATTTAAACAGATGTCCCTTTTCGTTGGCCTTTACTTTTATAGTTATAACTTTATTTCCAACAGAAGCAATCAATTCGGCAAAAGATTTTATTTCATTTTCTTTTTTCTTTTGCGTTTGTTTTTTTCTGTCTTCTAATTTAGCAAGCTCTGCTTTAGTGGCTAAACAGGCCAACCCACGAGCAATAAGAACATTTTGGGCATAACCCTCTTTAAAATCTTTCACATCATATTTATTACCAACTTTTGGTATATCTGTGAGTAAAATAACTTTCATCCCGTTAGAGGTAGGAAATCTTTAGATTTCCGTACATAAATTAACTAATAAAATCAAAATATCAACTAATATCCTAACATAACTCCATTACCTTATACAACATATATGACCTCTAACGGGATTCATTTTTTTATTATTTTAATAATAATATCTCAACAGCTTTATCCATTTGAGGGTCTTTTTTTGCATCGTAGTCTTTCTGAGTTAGTGGAATTTCTACATCTGGAGTAAGTCCTTCGGGGGAAATAGATATTCCATTTGGTGTCAACCAATTTGCGACAGTTACTTTGAGTGATGTATCATCTGTGATTTTGACAAGTTCTTGGACTGAGCCCTTACCAAAAGTTTTCTCCCCAATTAATGTAGCGACACCGTGCTCCTTGAGTGCTCCAGCCAAAATCTCAGAAGCCGAAGCAGAACCTCCATCTATCAACACCACAAAAGAAAGTTCGTCATTAAATAGTCGAGGCCCACGACTTCGATAAATTTTTGGATTACGTCCGTCTGCAAAATCTTCACTAAGAATTGTTTTTCCTTCATCAATGAACCATGAGCCAATATTTACGGCAGAACTTAGGTATCCGCCTGGATTACCACGCAAATCAAGAATTAATTTGTTGGACTTAAAATCTATAAATTTAAGAATAGCATCTTTAAATAAAATATCTGAGTTTTCTGAAAAACTATAAAGTTTTATAACAAAAATTCCATCACTTCGTAACTCTGTATCTAAAGTTGGAATTGTTATATTTTCTCTTGGAACGATAAATTCGCGAGCTTCATTTTCTCCTAAACGTAAGACCGTCAAACTAACAGTTGTTCCAGCTGGTCCACGAATTAAATCAATCGCTGAATCAACAGTCATATCGACTGTACTTTCTTTATTTATTTTTATTATTTTATCTCCACTTTTTATTCCTGATTTCCAAGCTGGAGTATCTTTAAGTGGAGCAATGATAGTTAATATTCCATCTTTCATACCAATTTCTGCTCCTATCCCTTCAAATGAACCAAGAATTTCTTCACTAAAGGATTTATTTTCTTTTGGTGGAAAAAATACTGTATATGGGTCTCCAAGTGAAGAAGCTAAACCCGAGATTGCTCCCCAGACACGATTTTGGTCTATGGTTTTCTTGGCATATATTGATTTATCATTCAAAATATTCCAAACTTTCCAAAATGAACTAAAGTCAGCCGTTGTTTCAACTTGCGGATTTTTATTTATTATTGATGTAACTTTATCTATTTCTGGTCGATGAGAATATCCTATATAAATACCCAAACCCAAAACTCCAGCAATAATTACAAGTGAAATAATTACATAACTTAAATTTTTAAAAATTTTATTTTTTATCATTCTATCTTTATTATTACAAAATTAATTAATTGTTTCAAGCTCTAGTGCCGAAGGGGTATATTTATTACTTGGGTCCCACAACATCCAAGAATCGAGCCCATTGTCATATACCGCTTTAATCTCTGCTCTTATCATTTCTTTAGTATAAGTCGCTCCTAGGTCAAAATCTTGAAGCCAGGGGCGTATTTTGGCTATATTTTGGTTAATTGCTTGCGTTTTAACTACTCCACTTGCAAGGGCTTTATTTATGACTTCGTAAGGGTAAAGGGCTGGATTTTTATACCCCGAGTAGCCCGAAGGATAGTGAGATGGATAAACCATTGGACACAAAAAATCAAAATACGGTAGAGCTTTTTCCCAGACTTGACCAATACCCATATCATCTTTGGCTTCAGTTGTTAGACCAAAAAGGTCAGCCGAAATTGGAATATTTTCTACTTTTTTTAATTCAGTGGAAATAAATTTAAAAAACTTTTCTATATTGTCGGCTCTTGTTTCTCCACTTCCTAAATTATAATTTATATCTTTCATATTCCCATCCGATGGATATCTAATGTAGTCAAAATTTATTTCATCAAACCCAACTTTATAAGAATAAAGAGCAAGGGTTAAAATATAATCGTGAACATTTTTATTTGTTGGGTCGAGGAATGACAAACCTTTTCTGTCTTTCCAGACTCCCCCATCGCTCACTCTTTTTACTGCCCATTCGGGTTTTAACTTTGTTAGATATGGGTCTTGAAAAACAGAAATGCGACCGATAATATAAATATTTTTTGAGTGAAGTAGCGAGGTGAGAGCTCGGATACTTTTTATACGATTTTCTGAGCTTCCAATCTTTTGTATTTCTGGGTCATCGGTGGCAAAACTAATCCGCCCTGTGGAATCTTTTATATCTATTACAACGGCATTTAATTCTCTCTCATCTACTATTTTGATAAGAGAATTACGAAAATTATCTGAGCCAGCCACCCAACCAGACATATAAAGTGCTTTAACCTTCTCTGGAGTTTGTATATGAGTAACGGGAATAAGAGAGTCGTTTTTATTTTCTGTTATTACTGAATTATCTACTTTTTCTTTTTCTTCTACATTTTTTGAAACATTTTTATCTTCGAGAGTAATATCTTTATCACTGTTATATTCAATACTACTTCCATAAACTAGTGGTAGAACATAAAAAACAATTACCCCGCACAACACAAATGCGAGGCCAATTAAAAAAAGAATTTTTATATTTTTTTTAGATAACATATTTATTCTCCACTTCCGATATTGTCTATAAATGTTTTACTATGACTGATGTCTTTTGCTAATCGACTCTTAACTTCCAAATAGAATAAATAAGCCAAATATATAATAGCCAATCCAGTCAGTAAAAATAATATTTTTCTTCCAATATTTGGAAACCCTAAAAATGGCAATATTATCACCCACAAACCAATAATAAATAATGTTTTTTCTTTTCTCATCCCGTTAGAAGTAGAGAATCTTTAGATTCTCGTACATTATGTTAAATAATAATATCAAAATATAAACTAAATGTTATGTCGGTCTCGTTAGGAATAAAACATGTATGACTTCTAACGGGACTCATATGTACTATTATACTCTCTAACTCCTATTTTTCAAAATCAAATTAATCAATTACCCCGCGGCAAGCCGACGGGGTATGACCCGAGGCATGACTTAGAGCAACTTAAGTTGATAATGTATCGACATTGTCTTTCCTTGGTTTGAAACATATCGTTCGACTGATTTCCAGT